>Ga0325404_1000956_pt1 | contig 29785 bp, 16 predicted proteins | sample PopdelMetagenome_18_FD_205664 | JGI IMG/M metagenome (GOLD analysis project Ga0325404, IMG submission 205664) | Populus deltoides microbial communities from Bellville, Georgia, United States - Xylem-Control-R1 | ecosystem: Host-associated > Plants > Phyllosphere > Stem > Wood/Secondary xylem...
AATAATCATGACTGTAATTCCAATCATACTCTTAGTACAGTGGTCCCTCAGTGTTCCTGTTGGCTAGCTGTTTGACCTAGCTCACTGATCAGGACAATTCACTTCCCATGTTCTTTTCTTCTCTGACTGGTGTATAGTACTATATATTATGGAAATTAAATGAATAATATTTGTTCCTGGGCGGGGTGTATGTGAGGGAAAATTAAAAAGCCCAAAGATGTGCTTTTGTTTGGATACTTGCCTAGGAATGTGTTCAAAGTGAAGCACAAAGAAATCAATCTTCTGAACATGCATGTTTCATGCATGCAGAGAATTACTGGGTTTTCCCAGAAAAGTTCCCAGATTTTGTTTACCAAAAAAAGCTTCCTTTTTAATTCACCTGTGTCTTGAGTGTTACTGGATGAGTTGGCCTTGAGAGTTTATTTTATACATGAAATAACATTAGTAGTTATAGTTTTGAACTTTTGATTGTTAATTCATCTCAAAATATTGAATAATTATTTTAATTTTAAATTATTAAATGAACTTTTAAAAATAATTTTATATTATTCTCTCTCACATATTAATTATATCCACAGTCAATGGTGTGAGAGGCTGACTAATAATTAACGATGTTATTTCTTGAAGTCGATAATTTTGGTTAAGTGATCAATTAATGGAAAGTAAGAAATAAATTAAAAAAAATTTGAAATCAAATTTTAACTTTCCCTTTATGGAAAAGAAATTAATGAAAAGACAAATATAAGAAACGATGGTAGAGAGAGATGAAGCTTTTGATTGATGAAGAGTTTTTATATCTTTGGAATTAATATGATAGGTACATATATATGATCATACAATCCAAATCGTTGATTTCTTGAAATGAACATGTTAAAATTTAAACACAATATAAAATTATTCTTATATCCTCTTATTTTTAAATAAAAATGATTTTTTAACATACAATTTAGACTTTTATTTTACAATAATTTCTTATGGATATCCCTCCATAATAATAATTAAAATAAATTAAAAAGGATTAGTAATTCATTGTAGCCCTAAACTTATTGCAATGTGAACTAGAACAATTAACTTGTTATTAGGGGTAACATAGTCTTTTTTATAGGATCCATTTATTATTATTAAATTGATCGATAAACCAGTATTTTAATATTTTGATAGACAATGAAATAACTAAATTACCCTTACAAAACAATTTAAAAAAAAAAAAATAAACTGGTGTCTAAAGTTTTTTTGTATTTTTGCTTTTTTTTTAAACACAATTAAATGATTAAATTACTCTTAAAATCAAAACTTCTTTTAACTTGCATCCATGAGCATTTTCTTCTTGGGTTTTTTTATTATTATTATTATCAAGTCTACTTAGTAGTGATTTGATAATTTAATAAACACAAATATTATTAAAAAAGTAGTTGATATGTACATTATGTGCATGGGTAGTTCTTGTGCTTTTTATATGGTGCATACTGCGTCGTTTAGTGGCCAAACTCTGGCTTCTGAGACGGTGTTGAAATCGTCGCGGTGACCTCTCTATCCCTGGATGACACATGTAGTCAGCAGACTTTTAGTTTGTGCTAGCGGCCTTTTCTTCTTTCCCCCCATTCTTTTCTCTCTTCTCCTCAATTTCCTTGCCTAACCCTCTAAAATTTCAAAAAAACCCTTCGATTTATTTTTTCTTTAGATTTAGTGCATGTTCTTTTGATTACTATTTGTTTATATAAAATAATTTATAAAATTAGATTTTGTTTTTCAATTTTATCTTCTTTTAATTTTTTCATATATTAGATTTGGTTCTCATTCTTTTCATTGCTATTTTTTAATTTGAGATAATGTTTAAAATTGATTTTTTTTATATTTTCATCCCCTATCAATTTTTTTTCTTATCAAATTTGATCACCGTTCTTTTTATTGCTATTTTTTTTACTTTGAAAAATTTTTTAAAACGATAATTTTTTTCTGGTTTCATCATTCAATATTAAACTAATTAGGAATTGAGAATCTTGATTGAGCTCGAGTTTAGGATTTAATGGGTTGTGAGTTTAGAAGATTAACCAAGGTTTAGAAGGTTCGACTAGGTTTATTTGGTTTTTTTTTCTTTTTTAATGATCATATTTTTTCAATTTTATCATTCAACATTTATTTAATTAGAGATTGAGCTCTGTTATTTTTTTTATTTGCTTTCTATAGGATTTTTCACTGGTTCTGAAAATGACCCAAGTTATCTTAGGTTTTTTATTTGTCGTTTATTTGTTAAATTTAGATTTTTTTGAAGAAATCTTTTTGTGAATTAAATTAAATTAATTGATTAAATATAAGTATGAGATTATCACTTTATGATATTTTCTTTGGTTTGTTTTCCAAGTTAATGCTCTAGCAGGACGTTTGGCCTCTTTTGGTGTCGTCGTGTAGCATTTTGTAGTGATGTTAAAATCATCTCAATAAACACTTTCTGGTGGTGGGGCTGTGTCTATAGTGGAGAAACAGTGAGTTTCCAACGAGTTTTTTTCTTCTCGTCTTGAGTATAATATTGACAACTTGTTTTTTATAGTTAATTATTGCTATTTTTTTTATTGTTTTGTTTATTTTTGAATTTTTTTATCATATTATTAAATTAATTAAGTTTATTAAATTTAGTTATCTTATATTTTTCTTACATATTTAAAAATATTAGTATAACATGAAACATTTTTTTTTATTTTATGTTAAGAAAAATCTGACCTGCCGGTGGTGATCTATCGTGATATTATAGATTACAAAAAATCAAAATAAAAAGAGAAAAGCAATGGAAGAATATTGATGTAAAGTCCAAAACTAGATGCTACTTTCTAGTTTGAAGGACAAAAAGGAAGCGGACAAACAGGAAAAACAAAAACAGAGACCCCATAGTGAAAACCACACCCCCCTTCTACATGTAACCTGCTTTTTTTTTTCCTCACAAGTACTATTAAAGGTCACTTGTAAATGGAAGCTGGCGGGGGATAGTTTTGGAAGTTGCTCTACAATCCTTTCCACCCACCCACTTGGCATCCAACCAGAAACAAGAGTTTTCCAGTGGGATATCCACTTACTTGGTACTGTAAGATATAGCAAGCATGGATTATTATTCCCACTGAGACTTTCTGGATCATGCGTATCGTCCTAGTGTCGAAGAAGATATTCCTTGCAACTACGAATACTTAAATTATAATCGAGAAATTAACTCCCCATTTGCAGATTTGTTTTCTCTGATTTGTAGATGTGTTTTTCTTTCTTTCCCCCCTTTTAAGCTGAATATTCAGAAGAATTTTAAACAGGCCTGCATATCCAAGTCGGAGGCCTTCTGGAAAAAGGCTGGATATTGTCGGGCATCTCTATATATTGCTAGATATTGTGGAGATTAACTTTGTTAATCCGTTTTTAATTTTAATTTTAATAAATATATCCTTATGACTATTTTGGATTCAACCATTACAGTAGGAGATAAGGAGCACTGGAGTTAGATGCAAGTATTATCACCATCTCGATTCAGCCATCACTACGATAATGCCAGTTACTGTATGCTATTTTCAGTTTCAAGAAAACAAGTGTTGGACTAGGATAAATAAATTAAGTACAAGAAATTCTCATCAGAAACTCAGTTTAAATTACCATTTTGAGTTTTTTTGCCACTCTCTTGTAATTGTACTCGCAATTCTTTATGGAGTGACATCATATTGTTATTGGAGAATTTCCCTTGGCTGATCTAATTCTTTTTTACATAAACTATATATTAGTCCCTGTAGTTTGGTATGTTTCACGTCAATCCTTATCTCCTGCACTAGTTTTCTTCGTTTAAAATTCTGTCCACCAAATTATTTACTTGTCCTGTTTCTTTTTTGGTCATCAATGTCATCACATCTTCGGGAACCGGTTATCGGTGCTGCATTGGCATTGGAGGGTCGAGTCCTAATCATTAGTCATAAAGGACTTCATGCCATGATGTTGAAGGCGAATAGCGAAAGGAAGATAATTGAAATATAAGGATATATATACACTTTATTAGTTGCCCTAGGCAAGAAAATAAAACGACTCTTTCTTTATAGAGAGGTTATAATTCATGGCATTTACTATCTACATTTTTACACTCTCAGCAGTACTAGTATGTAATGTCAAACATACGTACCATCAAACAAAACATATGAGTAACAATCATATTAGAAATCCCAAAAAGAAGAAGAAAGAAACCTGAGCAAAAATTAATCAGGAGATAATTAAAATACTAAAAAAGGGAAGAAAACTTTAGGCCTACTACACAAGAACTTTTCCTTAAAGCAGACTCTAGGGTTTTGGATACTTCATTTGCACATGGTCGTGCTGTGGGCTCGGTAGCTGTGCATTGTAGAGCCAAATTCATCGTTTCGATCAACTCATTCTGATTAATCGATGCATTCCCACTTATCATTGGATCAATCCACATATCTAGATGACAATCCGAGTAGCAATACCGCGCCCACTCGACGATGCTCTCATGCCCGCCAAATTCAGCATCTGCCGGGCCTTTTCCGGTTAATAATTCGATAAGGATGAGGCCAAATCCATACATGTCACTCTTCTCAGTGATGTCCTTGGTTTCTCTGGTTTCTGCAATAGAGAAGCAATAGAACCGCATCTTAAGTTTATGATGTACGTGCATGAACATAAAGCAAGACCATTTGCTTACGTTCAATGGATTACACAAACTTCATACTGTAAAGGGTCTTATATGTGGTTTTGCAGGCATAGAAACATACACATGGAAGTTGATTATATATGCCTTTTTTTTTTATCGAAGATAATCATATAAATTATTTATAATTTAAACGTCTTAAATATATAACTTTAACTTAAAATTCAATTTTCTTAGTGTTGTCAAGCTCTAGAATTGCTAGCATTTATCATATTAATTAGCAAGCCTAAACGTGCCCCGGCCGCAATGTCCATAAAACAATCCAATTAGTCTGATGGGTTTATGGGTAGTTTAGGTTTAAAAACTAGTAAACTAATGCTAATAATTTTGTTTTGCTTCAGGACACTAATAATTTAAGGTTGACGCATGAATGTCCTGTACATAAAATCTTTTTAGCATGCCAAGGCATAACTGGACTTTTATTTAATCAAATTCCTAGAACTACTTTATTCTTATTGGTCAACAAAAGTTAAAAAGAAAAAGAAATAAAACCTACTGTATTCTGACAAATACTCTTTTATTCCTAATGTTTGTATCACCATGCTAGCTTAAGATAGTAGCAAGGAGTAAAATAGGCCAGTTACCTGGGGCGACATAGGCTGAAGAAATGAAGCACTTGGTGGTTTCGATGCAAACCAGGCTGGGAAGGCTTAATATGAGACGAGGCTCATCTTTTCCATCAATGATAATTTTCTCCGGTGACATGTAACCAGCAAGAACACTCGGCGAACAATAACAATGCAGGAACCGGAGAGCTTTTGCGATCCCGATTGCAATTTTTCGCCGTCGTTCCCAACTTAGGTTCAGAAGAACTTCACTCAAACTTTTTCCTTCGATGTACTCATATATTACATATGCAACCTTATTGGACTGACATAATCCAAATAAGTTAACAATGTTTGGATGCTGGAGCTTGCCAAGTTCAGAAATTTCGGACAGCGGAATTGAGTTCACATCGTTCATTTTCTTTACGATGAATTCCATGTCGTTTGTGATGGACTTCCCTTTGAATGAAGCTCCTTTCTTGCCTCTAGAAATCAAATTTTCTTCTTTCATGGATAATAAAATATCATCAATTGCTATTGATTTTGATACCTTAGAATTGAAGAATTGCAACTCCCATGTCCCGTCTTCGTTTTCGACTCTTTTTAGCTCCAAATTCCTTTGCCCTCGAATGAAAACAAATCCAAAAGCAACAAGAGCAAGCAGCACTAGAGCACCAAGACTACATGCAACATAAAACCACCACATAGGACTCTTGAACCTTCTGCATGGAGGCAAGCCGCTAGTCTTATCACCGCCACAAAGATCATTACCGGCAATAGCACTTGCATTTATGGCAAGAAATGCTCCTGTGGAGGGTAAACTACCATGAAAATGATTGTGAGAGATGTTTACTTGAACAAGCGATTCTACTCTTCCCAAATTGGCTGGTATTTTGCCGGATAGTTCATTGTGTGACAAATCAAGCAGACCAAGAACTGGCATTTCAGAGAAACTAGCAGGGATTTGGCCACTGAGCTTGTTGTGACTAAGGTCTAGACTCACAAGCTTTTCGCATGAAGACAGCTCGTCTGGGATTTCACCAGAGATCTTGTTTTTGCTTAGCCTCAGCTGCATTAGCTCTGACAAGCTGCCAAACTTACGTGGAATAGCACCCGAGAACAGATTTTGAGACAGGTCTAAATTCTCAAGATTCTCGCTGCCGAATGAGTCTGGCAAGCCCCCAAAAAAACTGTTTCTTGCCAAACTCAGCATTTGGAGTGAAGGCATCTCCCATTTTCTAGAGTCAATCCTGCCTGAAAGATTGTTGGAAGATATATCCAAGAAGTACACAAGTGGAAGTTTGGTGAATTCTGATGATAATTCACCAGACAAGCTGTTATCTTGGAGACGTACACGCCGCAAGCTGCTGCAAGTACTCAAACTCTTTGGGATTTCATCTTCAAGTGAATTGGAGAAGAGAATGAGCTTAAAGAGATTGCCAGAACTGCACAGGCCTCCTGGTATTCTTCCAGTGAGAGAATTGCTGGAAAGGTCTAGTACAGTGAGATTGTTTCGCTTTCCAAGATCTTTTGGAATCTCACCAGACAACTTGTTAGACCAAAGTTGAAGGATTTGAAGACGATGCAAGGAGCTTAAAGCAACAGGGATTTTCCCAGTGAAGTTGTTGGAGAAAAGATGAAGAATCTCCAAATTTTTCAACTTAATTATGAGTTCTGGGATCTCACCGGATAGAGAATTATCACTAAGATCAAGTGAAATCAACTTCGTGAGACCAAAAATGGATTTAGGAATCGGACCAGCAAGCTTGTTTTGGTAGAGAAAGAGGTACTGAAGATTACTGAGGTTTCCTAGAGATGATGGGATTTGTCCAGTGAGATTGTTGTAGACAAGATCAAGATGATTCAAAGAAGTTAACTGGCCTACCTCTATTGGAATTTCACCAGAAAGATTGTTGTAGCCCAAGTAAATCCACCTCAAGCTTCTCATTTGGCCTAACTCACTTGGAATTTGGCCAACTAGGTGGTTAGAAGCCAAAGTCAAGACTTGCAAACTCGTCAAGTTTGTTACTGAGAGAGGAATTTTGCCCACCAAAACATTGCCACCAAGATCAAGAAATTTAAGACTCGAAAAGGATCCTATTTCTTGAGGAATTTTCCCGGACAGCATATTATTGGATAGATCCAATGTTTCCAGGAGAAATATTGAGCCATTTGGTATTGGGCCAGTGAAATTATTGTTGCTAAGATTGAGGGACCTAAGTGAGGAGCTAGAGAATATATCATCAGGAAGTTTACCAGAAAGCTGATTGCTTGAGAGATCAATAGTTTGAATATATGGCAACTGAAAGATTGAAGATGAAATCTTGCCAGAGATGTTTTTCCCTGAGAGCTCAATCACAGTAATGCGAGAGGAGTTGGTGCAAGTGATACCTTGCCACTTGCAAAAAGTGGCAGAGGGGTTCCAGTTTGAGAGATACTTCAAAGGGTCATTTAGGGAAGATTTGAAAGACAAGAGAAGCTCAAGTTCCTGATTGTCAGCATGCAACATGCGAGAATTCAAGACCAAGAACCAGAACATGAACAGCATTGAACATGCTTGAGGCCCTTTTGCGGCTGCCATTGATGATAACATCTCCCCCCCTTTCTCCAAAAGAAGGTGTTTGTCTTAGCCCCTCGGATCTGAAGAAGCTGTTAAAATTTCAAGAAAAGCACATATCAACACAACTTTCTATACGGAATCGTTGTTTTTCTTGAAAGTGCTTACCATAAACGAACACGAAATAAATGCATGCCTGTGTATTTATCATAACTAAGTACAGAAACAGAAATGAAAAAACAACACAAAATAGAATCAGAAGAATTCTCACTAAAAACAAGAAGAGCATGAACTCACTGTTGTTGCATGTATTTATTATGGTTGAACCAACTCCACTCCTAGACCCTGTGCCAAATTACAGCCAGGAAAAATCAGGTGACAACATATTATATAATAAAAAGAAAACCATACTCTGCCAAACCCCCCCCCCCAAAAAAAAAAAAATAAATAAATAAAAAATAAAATACAACGGGAAGTAATCTGAAGATGTACTATGCAAAAACATGTGTTATAACAACCTTTTTAGCATGATATAAGCAAAGAGAATTCAAAATAGAAATGAACTTAGGTAAGATGTCTAGTAACGTACCAAAATATCATCATTAGAGGACAGTAAAATTCAAAGGATTAGCAATGATTTGATCAAAACAAACTTGGATTGAAAGACAAGGAAAGGGAATAGTATTGAAGGAGGTTAATAAGAACTGCAATTATAGTGAGGAACACAGAGAGTGAGAGAAATGAGAAGATTTTGAGTGTATAAATAGGAGAAATCGGTAAAACAATGAATTATGGGTTATAATTACAAAAGTGCACCTTGACTTTATTTGAAGAGTGTTTGAACACGAAAGGTTGAAAGAGAAACAGGGACAGATGTTGGAAAAGCTTCTAGTTTTGTCGGATATTACCAAAATGCTCTTTTGACTGATGACTTGGGATTGTGACAATGATTTCGGTAACCGTTGAAAAGTTTGAAAGTTTCATGGGACATGGAGATTTTGCCTCTGATTTTCTACTTATTTACTATAATGAGACTGCTTTTTTTTTTATATATATATATATATAGCTAATTTGAAGGCTGTTTTGCATTTGTAAATACAACATGAAAACAGCAATCATGATGTATAGCCATAATTGCTACTAATAACATTATAATGGAAATGTAAAAAAGAATTGTGGTGAAAGTAAAACAATACTTTGCAGAATTGTGATTATATATACATATAGACACACACTAGTACTCTCACATTTTCTTTAGTTGGGCAGGCAGATCATCCATACGCATGGAAGACTTGGTTACAAGCAAGAAAGGGGTAAATTCACCCCCCATCCTTAATATTTTTGAGAAGGTTTATAGTTTTTTGCAATAATTGTGTTTAAAATTAATTATCATTTAAATGCACTATATTTTTGTGATTATTTATATTCAGTTTTTTATTAAATTATTTTGTGTAAATGAAATATTACTCATTAAAGAAATACTATTATTGTGTAATAGTATCTAATAAAGTAGTGTTTTCTCTTTATTCTTGTTATTTATGGATCTTATCTCTGGTCTTTGTCTATATATACTTGAACTGGTGCAAAGACAGATCACTAGAAATTTATTAGTAGATGTGCCATGATTATAACTCAAAAAATGAGTAAAAAAAAGTTGGATTGAATTAGATATGTTAGTATATTTTTTAGGGAGGGGGTCGACACAAATGCATGACTACTATGAACAATTACAAATTTAAGCACAAATCAGAAGATTTTAAAACTTCCAAGGTGCCAAAGCACTAGAACATAAAATATGTAGCTTTGCGGTAATCATTTTGTAGCCTCGAGATGATAATATAGAGATCAAATCTATTTACAAACTAAGCTAAATATCCAAGGATAATCTAAGCACGGCATAAAGATAATAATAGATTTTAGTATATATAGAAAGTAATAAACCAATGCACCAAGTTATTTCTCATAAACTAAATTAAACTAGAAATTAAATCCCACACATACACTCTATAATGTTTAATATAAACTGAATTGAATTACAAGGGAAAAAACTCGAATTGAACTTTATTAGTGAAAAGGGATTCAGAATTTTTTATTTACACTTTTGTTTTGTGTATATATTTTGCTCACTTCCTTTATTTTTTATGAACAATGCTTTCATACATGCTTCTAAACACTCTTTATCTAACATGTATATCATTATCTCAATGGTAGACATGTCTTTGCAGTAAAACACTTCAATTATTATTATATATAAAAAAAATGTTCCTTGAATGCCTATCATGAGACTCGGTTGGAATTCACTAATCATTAAAGCATCTAGCAATGCGTTGTCATTGGTTATTTATAATACTTTTGTCAGAAGAAATTATGACAAATTATTAGCTCAGATTATTCTTCTTCTTCTTCCCTTTTTTTCCCCCCTACTATCACATATATGGTAGCTATGATAACAATGAAACACATGGTATTGAACCGTAAATTCGGTTGAGAATTGAGGGCTGTGACTTTCTCCCCTTGCATGTAAAAGCAAAATTCTTGAACCCCTTTTGTTTGGACTCTATGATTATCTTGGATTCTCTTCTCAGTAGAAAAAAGATCAAAGATCTAGTACAAACGCATAGAAGGAGTTACAGGAAGAGGCAGAAATGAGAGGAGCTGCAAAGTGGGGCTGCCATAAAAGTAGTATAAATGAAAAAGAAGTGAAAGAAAGAGAGCAAAGCAGAGGGAATGAAAGAAAAAGTGGAGTGTCTTTACGTTACACTAATGCTAGCTCGTGCACACCCTTTTCTTTCTTTCTTTCTCTTTGCACTCTTGAAGAGGAAGGGAAGGGGGACCCACCATCTCTTTCTCGAAGGAATATACAGTGTATGGTCTTTGTCACACCCGGCATGCTGTGCTCATCTCCATTTTCTAGGGTTTTACACTCTTCATTGATTCCCTTGCCCGCTCTCCACGCCCATATCCCATCCCCACTTCTTTATTTTTCTCCAATTAAAACACTATCTTTTTCTTGTTTTTTTTATACTAAGTTGATGTTAACTACCAAAGTGAGTGTATTTATTTTTCTTCAGAAAATTTATTATGTGTTAGTGAACAACCAAAAGGAGCACTTTAGAGTACTTGTTAATTTTGATTTGTTTCTCATGCCTTATAATTGCACGATATTCATATTAGACTATAGAGGCCACTAGGAATCTCTCACTTCTTTAATTTCTTTCAATGGGGCAAAGGCAAAACAGATGATACATCACTATAGTTTGCAGCACTTCTACTTCTATATTATTATGATTATTTTTTGATAATCTTTTGCTTTTATATTAAGGCTGAAAAAATTAATGTTTTCGTGATCCAAATTCTAATCTCCCATACATCTTTTTAAACGTGAAAAATATATATATTTATATTGGACCTTATACATGATATATGCACTGTGCCCGTTAATTCAGAAATGATGATGTTTTGGTGTGCTATAATAGCCTTTGCGTTTCTTATTTCGGCAACTAAGCTGCAGTGTTGTCTTAGCTACCATTTTTCACTGTGAAAAAGGGCCTTCTTCTTTGAATGATACTCGTCTTCTGCTACCATTTCACTGTGAAAGGAAAGACATGGATGCTGGCTAGAATAAAAGGATTTATTGGATAGGATCATGGACATGTATTTTGGCTAGTATATCATCTCTAATTTGAGTACAACAATTATGAGATATGATTATGCTTTCATTCCTTGTAAAACTTCATCTTTCTCTATATAAATAGTTATACAAATATGTAGAATAGACACATCAAGAATGTAGATATCTTTCCTCTTTTTTTGAAAATTATCATCTATATATATATATATATATATATATATCATTTTGAGGGTTCGTGACAGTTAAAAGCTATTGCGGATATGGTATACTTCATCCATCTTCGTCAAGCATTCTTTTGTTGTCCAAGCTACTTGGACTCCACTACTCATTTCATACTTTAGTTTAATATCTATTAGACTACTAGGTGTGATCTATCATTTCTCTTGGCTTGTTAGTAACATGGATCTCGAAAAATCTAATGCTTTGTTTGTTAAGTTTAATGAGAAAAATTATGCACTTTGAAAATTTATTTTTCAAACGTTTATTGAGAGCAAGAATCTCTCTAGATTCCTTAATGGATCCATGCCAGAAGTGACCAGTGATAAGGAGAAAAATCAATATAAAACAAAAAATACTCAGGTTATTACTTGGATATTGAATTCTGTGGATCAATATATTATCTTAAGCCTAAGACCTTTTAAGACAGTTAGTGATATATGAAAACATCTTTTAAAAATTTGTTGTCAAACTAATCAATCTACGAAGTTTGATATAGAATCTGAGATTTCTAAAATCAATCAGGAGGATAAAGATATTAAGAGCTTTTATGTTGAGCTCAAGAAGTTATGGCACACCATATGATGTCTGTGTTGAAAGTAAACCATATTTTAGATTCTGAAAAAATTCAGAAATAATCGACCGGTTTAGTCGGCAGAATACAATTCCTATTTAGATTATGATTTCTTTGTATTAGTTTAATTTCTTGATTATCTAGGACTTTATGCCTATAAAAGGCTTGTAATTCAACATCATTAATAAGGCAAAAAAGAGAAAGAATAGCTAAGAAAGCTTAGAGAGAAACACTTAATAAAAATATACCTTCATCTCAATCTTCTTCTTATTCTTGAGTTCTTGACCTTGTATTGTTGTGTTGATTTTATACCACACTTGCCTTACTTTCAACAAGTGGTATCAGAGCTTAGGTTTGATTATTTGACATGGCCAATCCAAAATTCCTACTTCATTGTCCTAGGTTGATAAAAGACAACTATGAAACTTGATATATTTAAGTAAAAGCTTGGTTAGGTTCCCAAGATATATGAGAAACGATTGAAAAAGGCTTTGAGGAGCCTATAGATGGAGCAATGTTGACTTCCACCCAAAGGAAGGTCGTGCAAAAGGCATGAAATAAAGATCAACAAGCACTAATAATCATCCATCAATGTTTAAATGATGCCACTTTTGAAATGGTGGCTAACATAACCACCGCCAAACAAACATGAGAAGTTTTACAAGAATCAAATCAATAAGCTCACAATGTGAGAAAGATATGACTTTAAAAAGTTACATATGCTTGAATCGAAAAATATTTCAAAATACTTTACAAGAGTATTGGCCATATATAATCAAATAAAAAGATACGGAGAGAAGATGAGAGAGACACGTGTGGTAGAGATGATCCTACGCTCATTGCAAAAGAAGTTCTATTATATGGTGGTTGCGATAGAGAAATCACAAAATATGGATGTTCTTTTAATACAAAGTCTCATGGGAAAACTACAAATCCATGAGGAAAAAGTCAATAAGATTTAAGAGGATGTGGGTGTATAAGCACTTTTTTCAAAGTAAGATGGTTCTAGATATTTTCAAGGGGGTAGAGGACGCGGAGAAAATAGAGGAAGAGAAGTAAGAGGCAGATTTGAAAGAGGACGCTAAACAGCCTCAACAGGTCGACTATATGAAGCAACCCGGTCGACCAGTTACAATGATAATGGCAATCCGAGATCCGGGTTTAACAAATCAAAAGTTAAATGATGTAATTATTAAAGGTAGGTCATTATACTAGGGATTGATAGAGTCCAACCAAAAGGATTAAGGAGAATGCAAATCTTGTGATAGAAAAAGAGAAGGAAACCACTTTACTACTAATTAATGCATAATAAGAGAATGTAAGACAAATAGAACATGTTATATCTAGATAATAGACTCTACAACCATATATGTAGAGACAAAGACAAGTTCATGAAGTTTGATAAAGCAATTAGCATGGGATTAAGATAAAAGATCATACTTTGACATTACATGATACTAAAGGAGCTATGATTGCAAAGATAGTCATGACAAATAATAGAATGTTCATATTAAACATAGAGACAAATATGCCTAAATGCCTAAAGGAGATGTTAAAAGGTTTACCATCCATTATACATCCAAATTAGTTGTTTGAAGGATATTTAGTAGGCAAGCAATTTCATAAGAGCTTTTCAAAAAATTACATCAAGAGCAAGTCAACCCCTAAAAGAAGTCGATGTTTGTGGTCTTATCAAACCATGTTTATTTGGTAAAAAAAAATATATTTTTTACTTTTTATTGATGATTATAGTAGAAAAACTTAGGTATACTTCTTAAAAGAAAAATATAATGTATTTAATGACTTTAAGAAGTTTAGGGCATTAGTTGAATAGGATGAATATGGGGTGAATTTTGTTCTAATAATTTTAACGAGTTTTGTGAATATTATGGTATAAAGAGACTTCTAACGATGCCTAGATCCCCATAACAAAATGATGTGGTGAAAAGAAAGAATAAAAGCATTCTCAACATAGCAAGAAGCATGTTTCAAACCAAGAAGATGCCTAAAGAGTTTTGAGCTAAAGCTATGGATTATGCTATCTACTTGTCAAATAGATATCCTACTAAAAGCTTGGATAATATGACTCCACAAGAAACATGAAGTGTAAGAAAGCCAAGTGTTTCTCACTTGAAAGTTTTTGGGACCATTGACAATGTGCATGTATATAATCAAGTAAGGATCAAATTAGATGATAAGAGTAAAAAGATGATCTTTATGGGCTATGATAAAAAGAAAGGATACAAGCTTTACAACCCTAATGAAGGAAAAATGGTGATTGGTAGAGATGTCGAGTTTAATGAAGAAGGAACACGAGATTGGAAGGTAGATGGTGAGAAATATAACTTCCTACCAGTTCTTAATGAAGAGGAGAAAAAATATGAAGATCATCAAGAACCTAGAGTTACACCCCGAACATATAGTTACACCCCCGTTTACACAAATGAGCTCAACTTCTCCTTTTTTTTTTAGTGGAATCTCAAGTAGTGGCACTCGACCAAGAAAAATGATGAGCCTTGAGGACTTATATAAGGTAACTAATACTATTGATGATGTAACATTATATTGTCACCTTACTGTATGTGATCTTATAGTGTTTGAAACAACAATAAAAGATGAAAAATGAAGAATTGCTATGGATGAGGAGATTGCATCAATTGAGAAGAATAACACGTAAAGATTGGTTCTTAGACCAAATAGAAAGAGGTCAATAGGTGTTAAGTGGATCTACAAAGAAAAGAAGAATGCCAAAGAAGAGGTAGAGAGATACAAGGCAAAGTTAATGACAAAAGGCTATAGTCAAAAGCATGAGATTAACTATGATGAGGTTTTTGCTCCTATTACTAGATCAGAGACCATTTGATTAATTATTGCCATTGTTGCCTGTTGCCTAACATGGATGGAGAATCTATCAAATAGATGTCAAATCAACCTTTTTTCATGGTTTTCTTGAGGAGAAGGTCTACATTAAGTAACTTAAGAGTTATGAAATAAAGAAACATAAAGACAAGGTTTTAAAGTTGAATAAAGCCTTGTATGGATTGAAGCAAGCCTCAAGGGCTTAGTATAGTCGCATTGATATGAAAAACCTTAGACCGATCACTTACTTTTTTGGTTTTGAGGTTACTTACTCAATCAATGGATTGTCTCATCAACAAAATACACTGAAGACTTGATCAAGTTAGCTAACTTGATTGATAATAAGACATGTGCAAATCTAATGGAACTCAATCCAAAGTTAAAACATGATGATGAACAACCTATTTTTGATCGAAATTTATGCAAACATCTTGTAGGAAATCTTGTTTATTGTATTCTAACTTATCGAGATATGTCTTTTATAGTGTATCCTACGAGTTTTTTTTTTATGACCCTTGTCGGTTGCATCTTACTGCACTCCATCACATCATCATACATCTTAAAGGAATATATGGTAGGGGTCTATTCTTTTCTTCAAATTCTTCTCTTATATTTAATGCTTTTGCATGTGCAGATCATGCTAGTTATTTGATTATTAAATGCTCCACTACTAGCTGGTGTGTTTTTCTGGGTTCCTCTTTTATTTCGTGAAAGAGTATAAAATAAGGTAGAGTTCGCAAGTCTTCAATTGCAATAGAAAATTGATCAATTTCATTTGCAAGTTCTGGAATTGTTTTGTTAAAAAGTTTACTCATGACATGGTATCCCTTCACCAAATCCCATTATCCTTCTTCCTGATAATACAAGTGCCATTTGTATTACTACCACCCTAGAGCATTATAAACGAACAAAACACATAGATATAGATTGTCATTATATTTGAGAACTCATACAAGACAAAACACTTGTTTTATCACATGTTTCTTCACATGATCAAAATGATGACTTGTTCACCATATCAATGACATCTACTTATAAGCTTCCTTGGTTAACAAGTTGATGATGGTTGATTTCCCATTTCAATTTGAGGGGGGAATGTAAAAGGAAAGGCTTGAATGTAGGCTAGGATAAAGGGATTTATTGGCTAGGATCATAAGCACTCATATTAGCTAGGATGATGTGTAATTTAGGTACTATAATTATAGGATATGATTATGCTTTCATTCCTTGTAAAGCTTTTTTTTTTTTCCTCTTTATAAATAGTTGTATGAATCTATAGAATAGACATATTAAGAACCGTAAAAATCTCTTTTAGTTTCTCTCTAATATACATGTCTTTCCTTAGACTTTATAAAATTATCTGGTTTAATTAATCACCTAATGCATTCGGATATGTTATTAATATAAATAGGGCAAGATCAAATGCTAATAATTCTCCATGCCTTTTCGTAGTTATATTGAAAAGTTAACTTATGCCAATATGCTGTAAAGAGCATTACCATCCAAAACAAGGTTTCGTGCTTTATTTTTGTACTTATACTAGTGGACTCAACCCTTTTTGTTATAAAACTTTTCTAATCTTCATATTTGAACTCTTTTTTTTTTTTTTAATTGAAGAAACAATGTTTTCCCTCGCTGGCTGATGAGGTAGGCCTGACGTGGTCGACCTAACCGACCCCTTTCCCTCGAACAATGGTCTGATCTATTTCCTTTGCAATATGTAGGGTTTTATGTTATTAATTAGCTAGTTAGTGGTCCAGAGAGGATCGCTTAACGAAAACTTTAACGTTGCTTTGGATTTGATGAGGGCTATTAGCAAGAACATTGACATGTACTTTCTTCTGTGCTCCTCTTTTTTCAAGGAATAGATTTTCATTGCATTATGATCTATAAATGTCGGGCGCAAGGGTCCACTAAGATTCTGCATATGGGATATTGGCTAATGTTAGTGACTGCTGCTGAGCCAAATCGAGCATCACATGGCTTAACCAAGTCCCAACACTGTCGTGCAAAATTGGTCCATTCTTCGCAAGGAATCACTTCATTTTAAGCACATGAAACCCACCAAGGACTGTACTTCTAATTTGGTTATTGATCAGTGGATGAATATCCACATAAATTTATGAACAAGTTGGGAGAAAGAAGAACGTACTGATCATGGGGGTTCTTGATTAATCAAAAGGCTTAATTAATTTTGGTTTAGCACTCAACTACTTCATTTGCAATCCTTTTGCTAATCTAGTCGTGTACGTTTCTCAATAATTAATATATCAATTAAGTCTAAACCGTCAATAAGCTGTAATTCAACTATATAATAATAATAATATACCTTTTCTTTTAAAGAGGTTTGAGTCAGAACTTCTCATGGTCAATTATAAACTATATTTCAAGTGGAATTAATTTTACCTATTCATTAAAAGATATCTTTTATAACAAATAATAATAATAAATCTAAATTAATAATGATTAATGGGTCTATATATGGCTTAGTGATAATGAACTCCTTGTAAGTGCTGGGAGTTCATAAATTCAAATCCTTTATTTAGAGAATTTGAATTGAAAAAAACTTGTAAAAAAAATTAAAATAGCTTCTTAATTAACTCTGTAGTGATAGCCACTTCAATTCTCATCGTGGTAACGCGATTCCTTTGATTCTTCTTATAGTTTTTTTCTTTCTTTCTTGTTTTCTTTCTTTCAAGATTAAAAGATATATTAAATAAAATAAAATGATTTATGATAGAGTCATAGTAAGATATATCCTCCATTCTTGCTAAATTAGAAGTTGAAATAAATCATTCAATATTTTCTAAGAGTTTAACTGATATATTCAATTGTGGTATTTTGTCATAGGAAATTGAAGATTTGTCTGTGTAAATAGTCTATCTAATTCAGACCCAACAAAATAAATGGTATTAGTATATAAAAACTAATTAAGGAATATACTTTTTCTTATAAAATCTTAATTTAAAAATTTTAGTTATTTGGTGAAATTCTAAGAACAATTTTATGTTATTCTCTAATACATCTCCTTAAATAAAAACCTTTTGAATTTCAAACTTGTAGAGATTTACGCTGCATTATACTTAATTTTATTAATTATAATAGGAATGATGAAATTTAAAATCGTAACTGTTTAATCATTAAAACTATTTGATTAACTAAATAATTTATACTTTTTGTAATGAATCTCATGAATAATTACATTTCAAACATCAATTTTATAAAAGCTAAAATAATTTATTTTTATTTTTTATTAATAGGGATCCTTTTTCATTTATTTTGTATGCAAAAGTTTATCTCATAGTAGTTCTACACAAAAACATTTTTTATTTTTTTAAAAAAATAAACTGCAACTAAATTTTTTTTCTCTTAAATTTACACTTTTAAAATTATAATCACAAGAATTGCCACGGAAAACCAGCTAAAGATGGCTAATGTTAACCGAGCCCAGCCATGCTGCGCAGCCAGTTGAACTTTTTTGTGTGGAAGTTGTTTTCTGGATGGACCTAATGTGAATATGAAGAACCGTAATCCAACAAGATCGATAACTCAAAATATTAAAGGTACGGTCCATCCCTGTTCTTATAACCTAAAGTGGAAGTCTATTGCACGTGTGCGACTCACGTGCTAACGTTGATTTTGGACCTGCTTGGGTTTAGCTTCGATCAATGTGCAGAAGGATGATTTATAGGGATTGGCAACTTGGGACCATACAGCAATTATTGTACTCCAAGATAAACATGAACCCTATTTTGCATAGGCACCGGTCCACCTCTCTCTCTCTCTCTCTCTCTCTCTCTATATATATATATATATATATATATATAGAGAGAGAGAGAGAGAGAGAGAGATGTCCAGGTGCTGGAAAAGAAAAACCATTAGATTTCACAAATTTGATCTCGACCATTCAAAATGGAATAAGAAGATACCTGTTTCCTCATTCCGAGGAGTTTGAACTGGCTGCCACTTTCTCTGTGATCTGATTATCTGTGATTTTGAAGTTATTAATTATTTTTCCAGGGTGGTTTTCAAAATTAGTTTTTATTCACTTTTATAATTATTAAAATAAATACTTGATGGAGTCTTAATAATTTATATTCTAGAATAAAAAAAAATATATCTATTCAGTTAAGATTATGTCCTTTATGTATGCATTTTTTTTATTTAACATAGACATAACTATTTTATTAACATCATGTTTTTTCATTACCGAAGCACTTGAAAATATATTTTTTTAAACAAAAGTCTGTTTTTTTTACTCATTTATTTTACATTGCTTTTTTTCTTATTAAAAGCTTGATTATTTATATAAAGACTTATCATAATCAGTAAAGCAATTTTCAACTAAAAATAAAAAATAATGTAAAGTTTTATTTTATTCAATCATTCACCATATGAACTTGTTTTTTTCACAAAAATCAACTTATTATAAGTTTAAAGTTTTTGGATTTCATATCTTTATTTTTATGTTTTTTTTTATAATAATCGAGTTATTTATTAATAAAATCAATATATCATTAAAGCAATTATAAATTAAAAGTCAAATATGAAAACATAAAAGAAAGTTACAAAGAAAATAACTACTTACAAGCTTTTATAAACAACAACATATCACTTATTCGACCATACAAAATACCTTCTAAATCTCTAATCAAATCAGTATGAGAAGTTACTCTTCTATACCTTTAACCAAAGTATAAAACAATAAAATTAATATGAGTTGAAACAGCAGTATTATTCCAATCAGTTTTCATACCTACGAAGACCAACTTCTTACTTGCATTCCAAATACCCTCACAAACTCAGGAGTAAGTGTTTAACTTCTTTAGCTTTATGTTAAACATAAAGTTTAAAGCTCTTCTGATGGAGAGCGTAATCGTGCATGAACTTATTAATACTTAATTCTCGTCAAATTATAGATTCAAGTTAATAAATGATTTGAGATATAGCTGGGAGAATGACCACGAGTTGAATGGATGACCGTGATTAATGGTTGAGATCAATCCTTGGAACGCAGCTAGTGCTTCGAGCAATCCTTGATGTGGACAAATTCTTGGAGCCTCTATTCTCACTACTTCTTTTTGCTATATCCCTCATTGCACACGTCAAAGACAGCTGAGGATTGAGTCTAGTGGTGTTGAACTTTTGGCAAAAATCCTTGTGAGAGCAAACAGCTTCATGCATGGCGACTTTCGGACCTTGTGCCATTCTTTCTTTGACAGCTTCAGAACAAAGGCCACAAACCCAATTACCAGAATAAGAGCCCTTAACTTCCGAGATATAATCTGGCGTGCAATCCTCTTTGAGTCCACAACATTCACATTCTGCTTGCTTGACTTCATCAATGGTAGCAATGTCTTCCAAAGTCTCATATTTGCCAATTTCATATGAAACAGAAGACACCGCTTTCCGAAGCCTTTGCTCACTCTGGAGAGAGAACAGACAATACCATGATTATACAACAAAACCAATTAATTACATAAAAAAGAGAGTGTGAATGAGCCAAAGTGACATTAATGAGAGAGTAGACAGTACCATGATTACAACTAACACTTCTTGTTTCGATAGAAATGCAGGTATCATTCCTTCCAAAAATGAAACTTTTGATAGAATGTAAACTATATAGATCTTACATATGTTCTTTGTTTGGAATAAGGGATTTATAGGGCTTTTGTAATTGATAGAAGGGATTTTATCCAAAGAAATATTAACAGATATTTCTAAGGTTGATGCAAGCGTATATAGTTTGAGAAATCTGTCAGGCTCATGCTGATCAGAAAGCACTTTACAGTTAAAAATATCTTTGCAATTACGGATAAGAGTTGCTTTTCCTTGCAACTAATATTAATGAGAAAACTGCACCATTGGGCAGCTAGGGTATTTGAATGGAGAGCAAATTGCCATACGAAACAGTTGATGGAGATGGCTATGCATATGAATAAACATGACAGTTGATCATGCGTCATAAAAGATATGGAATTTTTTACCCTCGTGAGGATTCACGAGTTGCATCAATCCTACGTGCATTTTTTTTTATTCGCTGTATGGATAAAGATTGAATTAGTGATTGATCATTATATATGACATTTAGTGAAGCAAAAATATTATTATATTTCAAGAAAAGAAAGAATTCAAAGATGAGAACGACGATGGAAGATTAATCCAACTGTTGGGGTTTTCACGGTTCCGTTATCCAGTTTTTTGTATTTTAAATAAAAAAAAACATTGCTTATAAAATGAATAAATAAATTAATGTGAAAAGTTGCTTTAATATCTAAGATAAGGTGTTTGACTGCAGATTTTTCATATATCAGCTATTGATGTGCTTAGCTAATAAAGTTTTCGGTTCAGAGGTCAAATAAATTTTCAAGCGGTATAATTAACGAAGGAAGTTCTTTGCATTCTTAAAAGTTATTCCATTCCTTTTAAGATTTTATTTGAAGATAAAGATATTACATTATTTTTTATATTAACCTGATATATTTTTTCAAAATATTTTTTTTTAATGTTAGTTCTGAAAATATAAATAAAAAAAATTATAAAATAAAATAGATCTATTTAACAACTAAAGCAATCGATCCCTTATATTTAGTCGTATTGATAAGCAAAAACATAATAAATATTTCAAGTTCGTAGAACTTTCACTTAAATAAATCGAGTCCCTAATTTTATATAATAAAAACTTAATTAAGGGCTAGTAAACAAGAGGTGAGAATGAAGGAAAGAGATAGGGTTAGAGTGGAATTGGTTAAATGATGTTTAAACGATCTATAGATGCATTGTTGCCACAAGCTAGTCAAATGAGGATATTTCGATGGCTTGCAAAACATAGTGTCTTGAGGATAAAAGCTAGCTAATGGGAGAACACTACACAGCAACGTTTTGGTCCTGTGGATAAAAAAAAATTAAGATCAATCCAATTTGTTTTAGATTCAATTAAGGATAGAACCATTCAAAAGTTCTAATCCTGGATAGGCATGAAAGGCAAATAATTAAGAATGTGGTTACTGGTTATGGCTTATAACATAACATTTCATTTTTTTTTTGAACCAGCTTTTCTGCGTATGAGAATTATACTAATTAAGTGAATTTCTTTTGCTCAATTAAAAAAAAAAAAGCCGAACGCAATATCATATAATAGGAGACGAGAAAAGACGGAGAGAAAGGGATATAAAGATGAGAACTGCATGCAGATCATGGGAGCAGAAAGCTAGCTCGGTCCAGTGCCTCAGTGCTCCCACAACTTGGAGAAGTTGATAGTCATTTATTTTCTCGTGATGATGATGATGGGCTTTATATATATATATATATATACATATAAGATGAGCATGTTTGAGTCATTAATGTTCATGATGAATCAGAATTGCCGGCGGTCTAGCATTGGCTGCATCATATGGGGCTACGATCGATATCTTTCGTTTAGTGGCCGCCAATGGATACCGTGGCCATGAAAAAGCTCTGTTCACACTGCAAGGCATCAGCAGCACAATATGCCAAGACTTTTCCTTTAAGGTCCACAATTTCTTCAGACCACTTTCACGAATTGAAATTAAATGTTTTAGTTTCCGATAACAGCTAATGCATTAATTATATTAATTTTTCTGGATTCGAACTTATAATAATAAGAATACCACAGATTCATTTATTGAATGAGAAGTAACTCAAGAGATGAGGCCTTTTCATTTGAAATGCTAGTTAATAAAACATTGCTCATAGAGGGAGAAATCAGTTTATTGGGTGCGGCTTCAATCTTTTTTATTTTGTTTTTGGTCCAGGGAATCATCCAAATTCATGAATGGGCCCAAACCAATTATTGAGATTCGGTTTTTTAAAAAAAAATCCTTTTTTTCGGTTTTATAAAAAAAAAAACCAATTTTCTTTCGGTTTTGCCATTTACACACAACTAAACACGACAAAAAGAGGCACGGAAAGCTATTGTTTTAATTTGGTTTAATGCTTATATATGCCCATGCACTCTTTTTTTAAAAAAAAAAAAAAAAAAACCTCTACTCTTTTATTTAATTTTTATATATGTCCATGCATTCTTATTTTATTTCATTTTATTTTTTTATTTCCTCTAATTTTTTATGTATTAATTAGTTTATCAGATCGTTATGCTAAGGTCGAATAAAAAAAAACATAACAAAAAATATATAAATTAAACAAACACAAAACACAAGAGATTTTTACTTGGAAAACCTCGGTGTGAGGAAAAACTATAGGACCATAGTCCACTCAAACTCTTCAGTAATTTTAATAATGGAATCACAAAGTTCTTCTCTAACTTAACTAGAGGGTATACATAAAATCATCAAATTCACCATGGATTCTATCAACAATAATAAAGAGAAAAAAAAGATCTCGATTGGAGCTTTTAGAAATACCCCAAGGTACATTGCTGAGAACAGATTTAATTAAGCATAACCTCCCCCTATCGATAAGAGCTTACCTTTCTATGCAGCCAGCCTAGAGCTAATATTATGGATGATAGGATTTCACATCAAAGACCTGCAAGAATTTGCACCAATGGGGAGGCCAATATATTTGAAAGGAAGGTGCCCTTGCTTACATTGTAGGGTCTGTGCAGTGTAGTTACACACGTGATCTTCTATACCCACACCAAAGATACTACTTTTGAAGAAGTTAACTTTCAAACCCAACATGAGCTCAAAGCACAAGAGTATGCATTTAACATTCTGCATGCTTTCTAAAGAGGCTGAACTGAAAATGAGTGTGTCGTCTGCAAACTATAGATGAGATAATACAAGGCCACCCTGCCCGATGCTCACTCCCTATGCCTGTGGCGGTAGCAACAGAAATTGAAAAGAAGTTCAGATGCTTTTTGTGGTCTGGAAAAGAGGAAGGCAGGTCTCAATGCAATGTTGGCTGGTCAACTGTTTCGTTGCCAAAGAGTGCTGGTGGACTTGGAATTGGATCTCTGCGAAATAAAAATAAAGCTCTATTGTTCAAGTGGCTATGGAGGTATGGCTCTGAGGAGTCGAGCATGTGGAAGGATGTGATTAAAAGCATTTACAATACTAAATACTCCAGCCTTATACCGCAGGATCATATCTCAGGTGCTGGAAGCACATGGTCTTGGCTTATTAATCATTGTGGTAAAGATACTAGATTGCAGAATATTGTGAATAATCACACTGTGATGCTGGTTGGAAATGGGAAAAGGATTAAGTTTTGGCTTGATAACTAGACAGACAATGGCAGCTTAGCAGAGAAGTTTCCTACACTATTTCAGTTATTCAACGATAAAGAAGCCAGCCTAGACAAGATGAGAATGTGGGACGGTCATGCATGGTGCTGGATTTTCTCCTGGAACAGAGTTTTGAGAGGCAGGAATACTGGACTTCTTGCTAAAATGTACGTTATTCTGTCAAGGGTGCAATTGGACAAAGAAATAGAGGATAGGCTTGTCTGGAAAGCCAATAACACAGGGAGATTCTCGGTTAAATCTCTCTGTGGGCTTTTAAATCCTAGTTCTCCATTGAACACTGTCTTCTCCTTTAAGGGGATTTGAAGAGGTCTCGTCCCCCCTAAAGTAGAGGTTTTTTGCTGGATGGCTATCATCAACAAAATTAACACCTGTAGCATGTTAGTTAAAAGAGGCATCTTGGATACCTCAGCTGCAAACTGTCCTCTCTGCCTAGTTGAGGAAAAAATGGTCGACCATCTTCTTATCCATTGCTACAAGCACTGGCTCATTTGGTCCAAAATCATCAACTGGTGGGGCTTAGCTTGGTGTTGTCCAAGGAACTTGGCAAATCTCTTCTCTCAGTGGGACTCTTTGGTTTATGGCTAATTTCAGAAAAAAGCATGGGTGATGTTGTTCTTCTCTGTGGCATGGTCTATGTGGCTTCTCCGCAATGATGTGATATTTAAACAGAAGATCCCAAACTATGATACTATGTTATTCCTTATTGTTACTCGACTTTGCTTATGGTTAAAGGCTATAGAACCGGATTTTCCCTACTCCTCTTCAGATTTGCTAAGATCCGCCGAAGGTCTGATTCGATGCACTAATTCTCAAACTTTGAGGACTGGTGTTATGTGGTCTCCCCCTATGACTAATAGATTCAAATGGAATGTTGACGGATCCTCTATCGAAAAACCTGGCCCCTGCGGAATAGGTGGTGTTTTGCGGAATCACCATGAAATACTTTTAGGTATTTTTTCTTTGTCGGTTGGGATCTTAGACTCCAATATAGTTGAGCTGAGAGCGGTAGTCAAAGCTATCGAATTATCAGCCTCTAATTGCTTCCTACATCACAAACATATTATTATTGAATCTGATTCTGCCAATGTCATTAGCTGGATGAATAATCCTCATAATAGGCCTTGGATTCATCATAAACTCTTCTCTTCAGCTCAAAGGCTAGCTTCATGTTTTGATTCAATCACCTACACTCATTCTTACCGGGAAAGTAATCACATGGCAGATCACCTTACTAAACAAGGAGTGCACAGAATATCTGATTTTGTTGCTTGGCTATGACTCTCTGCAGCTTGTGGTATTTTGGGGTAATGTTTTGGTTACTATGCAGGAAATAGATAGTGGAAAGATCTGAATTGATCTGAAGATTATGTTTCTATATTTAGCCAGTTAGCTCAGCAAATTTCTATTCTGTGTAATGTGATTGTATAACACAATTTTGCCTTATTTAATCCTATTAGTTTCTTTCAAAAAAAAATACCCCAAGGTAAAAGCTTTTCAACAATCAACACGTTTGTTAGAAAGCCCATTGCTAAAAAACATATCAAAACCTCATTTTAATCGGGTAACAAATCACCATTCAATTAAGGCACAAAGATAAATAATACATTTTTTCTTTAGTCTCTCTATCTCTTTGCCAAAAGCTCTCCCTCTTCTTCTTTTTTTTTTTTGTTATATGTTGTCTAACAATGAAAATATGTTAAAGCTGAATTTTTATACCTAGTTATTTTTATGACCTAAATGGCTTTAAGTCTTTGTCCCTCTTTTTCCTAATTTATATGGGTTATAGCTCAAAAGAAAAGGGATGAAACCACCAATTAAGGCTTCATCTCTATAATTACCACTAATGACTATCTAGAAAACAATGAAGAAATGACAGCGAAAAAAGGAATGGTGATGGAGGAATTGGTGGAAGGAGCGGTCTTAATAGGTTCCCTCTGAAACTTAAAGGTGTAGGGGGAAAAAAGGCCGCAAGACCTTTGTTGACAATCTATTTGTCACTCTAATTAATTATCATCGGAGCACTTGTAAACACATGTGAAAAATATCATTTTGGTTTTAATTTTGGTTTAATTCTCTTCTTAATCCTTAATTTTTCTAGAAAAAAAGAGAGATAGACAATAAAGTTCATACTCTCCTGAAAATCAATTGACATTGTTATGATTTTTTTTAGTTATTATTAAGTTAAATTATTTCTTAATAGTTGTAGTTAATTTATATTTTTAATATCTTAACTGATTATATATGATCATATAGTGTGTATACCTAATGTTAGGATCTAACATCATTATATATAGATATATACTAGGTGTTAAGAAAACATCAATGGATCAAAGCTTTTCAAAGTTGATGAATTATTAAATAAGATGTCGAAGATGAATTACTAAACTTGATCTTCATGAAAACTTGTAAGACGAGTTTCTTGTTAGATTTATGGAACCTTCCGATACTTATGTTGGCATTGTGATGAAGAAAAAGCTTTAAAAAAAATTATTATTTAGATTATATTTGTTTTTACGTTTTAAAAGTGTTTATAAAAAAATTTAAATTTTTTATTTTTTTTACTTTATATTAATTTTTTATGTTTTTAGATCATTTTAATATACTGATGTTACAAATAATATTTTTAAAAAATTATTTTAATATATTTTTAAATAAGAAATATTTTAAACAACAACGTTAAAATATATTCAAATAACATTTTAATTAAAAAGATAATGTCATCATAACCATCCACTAGAAATAAAGATGCCATAATATCATTGTGTGAGCTCAATTATGGCAAAAGAATGTGTAAATATTTAATACTTGTACTAACCATACAACGATAAATGGAGTAGTTTGAGTGCTAGCCGAGGATGGTACATCCGAGTATAGCAGTAAGATTCAGGAATGTAAGCCACTTTGAGAGTATTAGCTTTGTTTGAGTAAAATATTTGGATTTTTATTTTTACAAATTTTATTCTATTTATTTTGAAATATAATTTATTTCTTATTGGTAAATTAATTATCTATAAAATATACCCATATTACTGAAGAAATACCATGTCAATAAGAAATAAATTTCTAGTGGTTAAACGAAACGAAACATGGATAATCAAAATTATTTTAATTCATTTTTAGCTCACAAACCAATTTGAAATTGAAAATGAAAAGTACAGGACATAAAACATTGTGTTTAGCTCACAAATCCAGAAACAAAATCTATTTTTATCTCTATGTTCTAAATAAAAAGGAGTAAAATTATCTTTAAGATTATATATTTGTGTTTTAAAAGAGTAGAAGAGTGTTTAAAATATATTGTCTTTGAATGAAAAAAGATATGAAAATGAGGATTTTACATCATGAGGTCGCCTGCCTCATCGGGAATCTGGAATTGATTGCCGGCCGGAACTCTACATGGCCAAGGTTGTAGATGAGCTAGGATGACACGTTCTGTGTATTTTTCTTTTTCTTTCTTTCTTTTAAATGGCCTGTACTTGAATAATTGATAATTCGCTGGTGCAACTTTAATTAATTATTATAATTTTTCAAGAACTCTTTTGAAATACTTAAAATTTAAAAAATAAACACATAATTAAGTGGTGAGATAAAAAAAATCTCCATCTTAATTATGTTCCGAATTATAGATACAAAGAAAAGACAATGCATGGATGGATGTATTTTTATTTTTCTTTACTTTATACTATCCTATTGAGTTGAAAATTCGTCACCATTTAAAAATAATTAAAAGATACTATAATGAAAAAAAAAATTCCTGAAACCTCATGTCAAAAAAGTTTTCTTTAACCAACTAATTCTTTGGGACAAATCCCTGTTATTTTTTTGGAGAAAAGTGGACAATTTCTTAATAAAACACGCAATTAATTTAGCCCAATGCAAGATTACATGGTCTGTTTGGAACCACCATTTTCCTCTACTGCAAACAAGTGACTGAGCCCAGAGCAGAGAGGGTCCAGTCATGAATGGATCTGGTTCATTAAACTCGAGAAAAATGCTAGAACAAACTCAAAATATTACTTCCTGGTGGCCCTCTCAAGAATTGGGCGTAATCAAGCATGAAATAGAATTGGTTTATATGGAGAGTAGCCCGCCATAACTTTCCATGAACAGAAATTCCTGGGCTCTCTTGAGACCTGAATCCAGTCGGCCATGCCGGTAAAAGGACCAGTGCCTGTGGTCAGAAACTTGCTTATTACCCGGTCGACCCGGCGGGTCGATCCATGACTCGGACGAGACTCGGTTTTTTCTTCAAAAAATATAGTTTTTCTTGTATACCCTTTTTTTTCATATTTTTTAGTTGGTTATTAACACTTTTTAAAGTTTACTATATAAATATTAAAAAAATATTTTATTTTTTCAATGTGGAATTTGAAACCTTTTAGTATATATACTCTATATTTCCAAGAAAAAAGTTATTTTTTAAATATAAGATTTGAAACCATTTCGTATATATACTCTATATTTCTAAGAAAAAAGTTGTGTTTTTTCAATGTGGGATTTGAAACCCTTTAGTATATATATTCTATGTTTTCAAGAAAAAAAAATTTTCAACGTGAGATTTGAAGCCCTTTCATATATATACTCTATATTCACAAGAAAAAAGTTATGTTTTTTCAATGTGGGATAAAAAACTTTTTGGTTTAAATACTTTAACTTAAAAGGATAACATATTATCTTTTCAATGTGAGATTTGAAACGCTTTAGTATATATACTCAATGTTCATAAGAAAAAAGTTATGTTTTTTTAATGTGAGATAAAAAAATTTTGATTTAAATACTTCAATTTAAAAGCATAACATAATATTTTTTTAATGTGGGATAAAAAACTTTTTAAAATATTTTTTTAAACTTCATTATTTACAATATGTACAACCTATATTCACATGGATTTTTTTTAATTTTTTTATATGAAATATTAAAATTTTAAATATATTTTTAAATTTTTTCGAGTTGATCCAGGTTGACTCATAAAACCTAAAATCTGATTTCTTAACCGGATCAATCCCGAACCGGGTTTGATAGATATGCTTGGAACTACTAAACGGTTCCTGTCCTGATTGATTATGTCCCTTCTGCGAACAAAAATTAGAAGCTAAATTCTAAACTCATACCGTAAAGCCACATTATAACTTCCTACAGTGATGAACGACTTCCCATCCAGTGCATATCAATTCTCTGTTTTTTTTCTTCTTTTAATAAACTTATATAGTACCAGATAGATATAAAAAATTTGCTTTGAAAGTCATTTAAAAAATAATTTAGTTTAATTAATTCATAAACTAATCGAAGATGCTCTCAACGTTGAATAGGACAGAACAAAACAAAACCTACTTGTTTATTGTGATGATAAATAGCTTTTCATGACCACTTGCTTCTTTGCTGAGATCAAGCGAGATGTCAGATATCGTTCTTCGGAGATTTTCCGTTGAGTAAGAGCCAACAAGTGTTTCTCTGTTCGGTGCCATGATGATGAAGGCTAAAGCAAGTGCT
>Ga0325404_1000966_pt1 | contig 29716 bp, 19 predicted proteins | sample PopdelMetagenome_18_FD_205664 | JGI IMG/M metagenome (GOLD analysis project Ga0325404, IMG submission 205664) | Populus deltoides microbial communities from Bellville, Georgia, United States - Xylem-Control-R1 | ecosystem: Host-associated > Plants > Phyllosphere > Stem > Wood/Secondary xylem...
TCATGGTTGGACAATCTAGAAAGAACATGTTCTGAACTTGAAATCCACCTAGATTAGTCTTGTTTTCACATGCAATGGATGACTTCAAATTCAGGTTCAAATTCATTTGTTGTTCTAACCATAAACAGCATCAATTCCTTCACTTATTTGTATATCAACCCAAATTCAAGTAGCCCAGCATCAAAAGAACCATTAAGGGCTTTTCCCATCTCCAAGTTCCAATTGTAGGCAAATAAACATCCTTGAACCAATTTCAAATTGATTTCTAATTTTTAACTCCGATGCAGCTTCAATTATTCCAATTTGACTCGTCAAGGCCCTTTGTAGTTGTTTCGCTCTCGCTCTTGTCATTGGACCATCTGAATCCTCTTGCATATTAGTTTTAGCTTTACAAGATGGATTATAATTCCCATGATGCACATCATTCAGCTTGTTATAGAAGCCACTGTATTGTCTCACCATCAGATTTGTGACCCAATTCTCTTGTTAATTGAAAGATTCTTGCTGCACAAAGAGCTGGCATCCTTATCCTTCTACCTCTACCTTCAACTTTTGTGTGTCTGTCTTTGTTTGAGCTTCTTTTTGGAGCTAAGTGTTTCTTTTGCTCTTCTTTATCAGCTACTACAATCTGAAAGTCTTTGATTTCTGCTGCTTTATTCTCACCCATGTTGGTTGTAGTTGGTTTTGGTTATGGAGGTGTTGCAGTTGTTGATGATGGGGTTGTTGAGAAGGAGAAGGAGAAGGAGAAGTGTGGGTGTGGGTAAGGGTAAGGGTAAGGGTAAAGAAAGTGGGGAGCTCATGTGGGTTTTTTGAGTTAGAGCCCTTGGGATCCATAAACTGGAAAGATAGAAAGTGGGGGAAGAGATGCAAAATAAACTTATAACAAAAAAAAAACAAGAAGAAAAAGGGTCCAACCCCTCTTTGAATGAAGACCACCTGAAAAGTTCTAAACTTTCATGTCATGAATTTCACTCTTTCTGGCAAAGACAAAAATAGGAGTATTTCCGGACTCTAAACGTGGAATAAAATTGATAAAATAACACTGCATAAAAAATAATATAATTTAGAAAGTATTATATGATACTTATGTGTGAATTGTGAGTCACAAATGTGACTCTTTTAAATGGTAAAATAAACTAACATAATTTATAGTAAAAAAAAAAAGGAAAGAAAGAAAAAAAAAACCTTAAACTCACACTGAAACTCCGATAATAGCTTCACTTATATAGTTGAAAAGATTTCGATAAGACGAATTCAATGACATCAAAAAGGTCATAAATGGTGAATAGAGAGGGTCACACAAGCCTTTCAAATTTGTAGGGGCTCATTTTCCATTCAACATCGTGTGACCCACTTTAATCACTGTTATTAACCTTCCTTGTTATCGTTAGATTCTTTTCTTCAAGATCTTTTTAACCATACTAAAGGTGTCATCATTGAAGCTTTGATGTGACTCTAGAATCTTTTTTCTCTCTCTTAGTTCTTCACAAATTACAAGGAGAGAAAAAAACACAAACAAAAAAAGAATAAGATCATGGGGACACATCAAAGTTTCAATAACACCACCACCGGTATTGTTTGAAAAATCTCAATAAGACGAATCCATTTGAGAGAATCATATATAACACTTGTGACTCATGAGTCATATATGTTAAAGTAACTCTCTAAACTATGTTATTTTCCTGAATATTTTTTATGTTGTGTTATTTTACAAAAAAAGATTTTGTACTATGGTAAAAATTTAAAAAAAAAACTTCATAACTTAGTCCCTAGTAGTGCTATAAGAATTAATTAAAATCCTAATAGTGTAACTTTCTCACTCTTTATCCAAACTCAATTTTTTTGTAAACCTCTGCCCTTTAAGTCTACTTGTCTTTTTGCAAACATGTATGTGATTGTGTACTTTTTACCTTCTCTTTGTATGATATGGACATGGGTGCTTGTGTGTACTTTTCTTACCTTTTTTTAATTGTATTGTTGAGTGGGGGTTGTGTTTTGACTAAAATTTTAGATAAGATGACAACTTAAACTCCCATGCCAATTTCTTTCACCAATTAAGACAAACAACAACACATGACATGAAAGAAAGACAACACTCATTTGCACATCCATGGATATATTCTCCATTTATTTCTATCTTCATATTTTCTTGTTCATTATTTTTCTCTTGCATGTTATAAGTAATAGCAATACATGATTTCATTTCTTGCAAGGAACTCAAGTTCTCATGTAGATTCTTGAGGTGTAAACATCTGCCTATAAATGCATCTAACTTATTCTAAGTCTATCCTTTAGACATAGTAGACATAAAACTTGTCATTAACTCCTTCAAGTGATACATAATGTATTTTTTTCATGAAATGATTGCTTTCAAGCTCAACACCTAAAATGCTTGTAATTGTAAGTTTTAAGCTTTCAGTAATGTTATTATTTTAAGTGATTACTTTTTTTCATTGCTAAATAAAGGACATGATTCCCACTAATAAGTGTGTGTTTGCAATATAGCTTTTGTGATTGTGGTTTAAAAAATATAGGTTTTTAAAAAAATATTTTTAGTTGCAGTTTAAAAAAATATGTGTTTGGTTAAAGTTGATGTGAGATGGATTTTTGCATGTAAAATAAAAAAAATCATTTATAAAAACAGATTATTTTAGCTTTTACAAAATCAAGGTTTGAAGTGCAATTTTATATGGAGCCCAATGTAAAAGCAGAAGTTATTTGACGAACTATATGATTTTTTCTATATAGTTTGGGGAAAAAAATAGAAGCTACCACGATCCTAAACGATCTATAAAAAAAATAATTGTGGCATCAACTATAACCTCAAAAAATAGGCTAGAGGGGGCTAATGGTGGTGTATGTTTATAGATATGACCTAAATACAGGGTTGTTTTGAAAATAAGCACAATTTAGAAAGGGGGAAAAAGGAAAACTAGCATTCATAAAAAAAAAAAAATTGAAAATAGCATAGTTTTAACAAAGACATGATTGGAAATAGAGTCTTTAACAAAGATACAATTAGAAACGACTTTGACTAAAAAAATCAAATTAACCCCAAATACAAATCTTAAACAATACCCAAACCTCAAATCATAACCCTAAATCTCAAAAACAAACCTTAAACACTAACACTAATCAATAACTCTAAAGACAAACACTAATCAATAACTCTAAAGACAAACACTAACTAAAAAAAAATGCATCCATTTAAAAAGCTATAAATTATCTAATATAAATGAACATATTTGTATAAATATTTTTAATATGACAAGATTCTTTTCGATTAGTTGATATCTAAAAATCACAATAATGAAATTTAATCAAATATTATTTAATGCATCATATGCGGTTGTACAGTTGTACTCGATCACATCAAAAACAGGTGAAATTTGTTCTTGAACCTCCCCTTCTAATTAACTTGGAGATGAATTGTACATACATGTCCACCTCCTTTCATCATCGAGTAGCAGGGAGATTATTCTCAACTTCCAAATTTGCTGCGGCAACTAACGATCCACAATAGTTAGCCACCTTTCATAAATGATCTTGTGGGTCCCACAGATCTTCCTCCTTCGTTTTCATTTTGGAATTGCTGAAAGAAGGACATGAGCTTCATCATTCTCAAAAAATCAAAAGAATTTATAGAAAATCACTTTAAAAAAAAACCAAACCAAACAAAATCAATCATAATCACTCCCCATGATAAGGACACATTGTTTCCATACTATATATATCAAGATCGAATGAGAACAAAAGTAATCTATTTGTTTGACTTAAATTGCATGAAGATTCCATGTATTTTTTTATTTTTTATTTTTTTTAGATTAATATGGATGGCTAGACCAACTTACACATACCTTGATTAGTCTCACTGGCCTTGAAATTAACGACCATATAAACCTCCAGTGATCATCATATGAGCAACCACAGGGCTCAAATCTAAAACCACAGAAAAAACAAATCTCTTAATCGCAAACTTTTATCACTAGGCTACCTTCTAAATAGTTAAATTCCATTCGATGTAGTTCTTGGTCACCATAGTGGATGTTCTTGAAATAAATTTCTTTTAATATTTCACTTCCTTGTATTATTCTCTCCCACTTGATTACCAAGCAAACCTCAGGGTTTTTGCATGAATCATTCAAGGGATGAGATAACGACTATTTTCTTCTTTTTCTTTAGATTTATAACTTTGCTTTGATGCGGAGAAGGCCAATATCTTCGTTGAGTGGTGATGATAATTATGGTGGGAGTGGCTAAGTGTGTGTTGGTGATTGCATTGCTAGTCATATGTGCTTCCCATCATGGAGACAAGGGAGGACCCCTTTGAAATCAAACCTTTGAAAAATATCACATGAGCTCAAAACTTTGTATATAAATTCTTTTTTTTTTTCAAAACTTTTTTCCTACCATAGGAGATAAGCTTGGATCAGTATGCTTTGTCTAAATCATTAAGCTTCCAACTCCCATCCTTTTCAAAAGATACATTTGCTGATTTGAATAGCAAGATATATAGTATTATGATTTTAAGATTCAATCAACACGGTGAGTTCTTGTCATTTCTAATCAATCCAGTGGACTGATATTGTAACACCTACTTAGTTTTAAAATTATGTTATTTCTTGTGAAGAACTTCTGGAAATGGTGGGCTTTGAGACTCACATTCACGAGTATATATTAAAAAAGAAGAGAAAACAAAATATTTATTTTTTACTCTGAAATGTTGCTCTTCTCTTCCTCCTTCCCAACGAAAACCTAAACCAAACCAGCAGAGAGTGACTTGTGAACGTGCGAGAGAAGATTGGACAGCTACCTAGAGGGAAGGGAAAAGGGGGCTAGAAAACATGAGAGGAAGAAGAAGAACTAGCAGGAGAAGAGAAAGAATATTATCAAACCTTCCCCAAACTTACTTAAATTCGAAAGGTATGGGTCATGAAACTCCCTTCCTCTTGTTCTTAAGACCCAGAACCGAAAATGAAGAAGAAGACCCTAAGAAAATTGACCTAGTTGTGAAGGAAACTGAAATTAACTAAAAAGACAAGGAAACAGAAATGAAATGAGGCCAATTCCCAAAACATCTAACAAAGAAAAATGAATAAAATGGAAAGAATAAAACTTGGTAGAGGGTCGGCCACAGCAATGGGGCTGGCCGGAATGCATTGTGTAAGAAGATGCATGTGTGTGTTCATGTTAAAATCATGTGACTCTGCTAGGATTTGATGACAGATATGTGCTGGAATTGAAAATGCATGTGTGTGTTCATGTTAAAACCATGAAACTCTGCTGGAATTTGATGATATATTATGCGGATGATATATTATGCGCTGGATTTGAGAATGCATGTATTCATGTTAAAACCATGTAACTCTGCTGGGATTTGATGATATATTATGTGTTGGAATTGAGAATGCATATGCATGTTCATGTTAAAACCATGTGTGTGTTCTGCAGCGAATTTGTAATTCGCTGCCGAAATTGAATTGTTTACAGCAAATTAACATTCGCTATCACATTGTGTGTCCAATAGCGAATTTGTAATTCACTGCCGAAATTAAGTTGGTTGCAGTGAATTAACATTCGCTGTCAAATTATGTGTCCTGTAGCGAAGTTGGGATTCACTGCCGAAATTATATTGTCTGCAAAGAATTTGTAATTCACTGCCAAAATTGAGTTAGTTGCAGCGAATTAACATTTGTTGCCGAATTGTATGTTCTGCAGTGAATTTGGGATTCGCTGCCGAAATTGAGTTAGTTGCAGTGGATTAACATTCGATGCCGAATTGTATGTTCTGCAGCAAATTTGGGATTCGCTACCGAAATTGTATCGTCTGTAGTGAATTTGTAATTCGCTGCCGAAATTGAGTTGGTTCAGCGAATTAACATTCAATGCCGAATTGTGTGTTTTGCAGCAAATTTGGGATTCGCTGCTAAAATTGTATCATCTGCAATGAATTTGTAATTCACTACCGAAATTGAGTTTTTTGCAGCGAGTTAACATTCATTGTTGAATTGTGTGTCCTGCAGCGAATTTGGGATTCGCTGCCGAAATTAAGTTGTTTGCAGCAAATTATCATTCGCTGCCGAATTGTGTGTTCTATAACAAAATTGTGAGTCGCTGCGGAGGTTGTATTGTCTGCAGTGAATTTGTGACTCGTTGTCGAAATTAAGTTGTCTGCAGCGAATGCTGAAATTGTGCGCCAATAGCGAATCAGTTTTTGCTGCTGAACTGTACAGCCTACAGCGAACCAGTTTCGATGCTGATTTCTACAATAGGCCAAGCAGAAATAACTCAAATGCTTGTAACAATTTCATTATGTGATGGTGTAAAATGTGGAACACTTGAACGTGAACATTTGAACTCTTGAAATAAGTATGATGATTAATGTGATTCAAAGATACAAATATACTGATTTGTGACCATTGATATTTTAGGTGGTGTGGTCGTGATCAAACCATCATCAGGACAAGGACAACCCGCAAGTGGAGTAGGTAGGTGGCTTCCACCTTCCTTCTTCATAACATTGATTTATGAAATGCTTTAACATTAATTGTTATCGTATTATGTTAGTATAAAAATCAAACTGCCAAATGAGTAATGTTGATAAAATTGAATAGCTTCGGCTACTGGCATCCGAAGGGATGGCCGGGACAAATTATTAATTAGCTTCGGCTAATGGCATCCAGATGCCCTGGGACAAATAATTGATTAGCTTCAGCTAATAGCATTCGAATGGATGATCGGGACAAATGGTTAGTTAACATTGGCTAATGGCATCCGAAGTGGATGGTCGAGACGAGTGAATGGTTAACCTCGGCTAATGATGACTTAAGAGGATAACCGGATTTAATATTATGGTTGATTGCAAGAATTGAGGTATATATATTTACAACAAGCTGTACATACCAAGTATATAAAGGAACTACAAATGTCACGCTTCAAACATGGGTAATGTTAATGCTTCATTAAATTGTCAGACTACTTATTATCATTATTATTATTAAGTAATCGCATTCTTATAAATGTTTTGTATTGCAGCAGAGACATCACACTAACAAGGTGCCTAGGAAACCCAATACACAGGAACCTACTTTTGCAAGGAATCATGTAGTTGCATTCTAAATCACGATGTATTTTGTATGAATCAATGTACTGAACTTATAACTATTATTAGATCTTTTTTGTTTAAATTCGTGATGACTATTAGTAGGATAGGAATGCAAACTCATGTCTATGTATGTATATTTTTAATGTGAACTTCTAATCATGTAAACATAATAATATGTGTTTATGTAAGATTCACTTCTAAATGAAATGTTGATTGTTGTTGGTGTATGGATTGTATCTTGATGTTGTGAGGGAACAGGTTAGCCGATTACCAACACGATGTGTGTCAAGTATATAAAAAAAAATTATTGTTATTTTGGGCTTGAAAAGTTGAGTTGTTATAGTTGGTATCATAGCTTTTGGTTTGGATCCTAAGGATCATTGATAATTGCGTTGTTATGATAAATTTGAGGATGGTGCGCACTCAACAAGGGACTCAAACTGAGCCGCCCTTCTTAGAAAGGAGGGGCGGGAGCCAAGGTGCCCAAGGTTGGCAAGTCAAAGACCCCTTGGATGATACGACATCTCATGCTCTAGTAATACCACCCGAAACCTTACAGGGAGGAGCCGTGGTAGCGGGGGAAGGTCGGAGGCCTAACAAGACAGGGGAAGTACCCCCAGTTGCAGCAGAGCAACAAGAAAGATCAGAAGCACAACCGTCAACTATTCCAACTGGTATGCCCCCGTAGTATGTAGACGCGGGACTCCTTGTACAAATAATTAAAGTAGTGATGGATGGCATGACTGACTCGGCGACACAAACAACTCTCATCATACAGATTCCACAGGCAACCCCTGTGCCTGACATGACCATGGACAGCATGGTGCTATTAGTGCGACTAGTCAAGAGTATGAGGGAAATGGGTTGTGAACCGTATATGGGGGAACAAGATGCAGAGATAGCTAGGAGATGGATTAGGAAGGTAGAAAATACAATGATTCAGATAAACATACCCAAGGGTTTGAAGGTGAATTGTGCAAGCCAGCTATTATCCGATAGGACCATGACATGGTAGGAAACAGTCCAACTAAAGCGTGCAACCGAGACACTAACTTTGAGTGACTTCAAGACAGAGTTTAAGAATCAGTTTTATTCCAGGTACCTTCGCAAGGTGAAGGAGCAAGAGTTCTTGGCTTTAAGACAGGAGATATGTCAGTGTTAGAGTATGAAAGGAGGTTCCATGATCTCCCATTGTTCGCCCCACACTATGTGCATATGCCGACAGAGGAACATATGATTTAGAAGTTGAGAGATGGTTTGCGACAGGATTTGAGACCAGGATTGATTGCCTTGCGGTTTAAATTCGTGAGGGAGTTGATTAAGGCTGCACAAGCTCTAAAGGCTTGTGTTGGAGAAAGCCAAGGGGGACATCAAGGTATAGGCAAAAGGAGAGATGAGGACTATTTCAGTGGTAGACCACCACTTCCGAAGAAAGGAAAAAATGGAGTGTTTGAGCAGTACAAGAAAAGGGAGAGTTTGATGTTACCACCCCACCAATAGTCAGGTGGGAGAGTAATGGTTGGGCAGTCGCACTCAAGAGCAAACTCTTGAACTGGGACAGGTGACCACAAGGGTGTTGACTATCCTTTTTGTGTAAAATGTGGACAAAAACACCTTGGGGACTGCTCAATTTCCCTCGGGCGATGCTTTATGTGCAAAAAAGAAGGTCATAGGTGGAGGAACTGTCAATATCTAGGTTAAGGGTGCCATTACTACGATGGAGGAGTTCATTATATAGTAATAACATTTCTATAACTAGAATCTTCAATTTAAAAAAGGAGGTGGGAATGCGGCGAGGAAGAATAATAATGATGACGACGACATTAGTGTCAGCAATAATATTAGCAATGACAGTGATAAGAGTAGCATCGATAGAGCATATCAGAAGAGAGAAGACCGGTTCTCAAGATCTAAGCACGAATGCCCACTAGAAGAGGATCTTTCAGTTAGAAGCATCTTACCACAAGCAACGACTAGCCCCCAAGCTTAAATAACTCAAGAGAGTCCCTTTGGGGTCCCTGGCAAGCGAGTACTTTTCACGATTTCAACCTGCAACAGTTTTCATTGCTAGAAATGCCACCATCCTCTAGGTCGAGCATCTTGTAAAATTTATGTAAATATGCAATGACATGACATGAAAATAATTTTACATAGAAAACTAATATGCAAATGGATTTGTTTACGTTAGTGTACTCATTGGAAGTGTCCATTAGCAGATGAATATGCGAATCCTGATGCACTGATAGTTTTTGTAACGCATGGATTTGAAAGAACTAGATGAAATTTCCCCATCAATTTCTTACATCCATGCTTCACGAACCCATACAACCACACCAAGCGTTCATAGCAAATGTAGCCCCCCCGACTTGCGGGTCTCCCATCTCTCCCTAATTCTTCTACTTGATTTGATCTTGACAAAGAACAGCCAACGAAAACCTTGAATCTATCTAAATGTTTCTCTCTATCGGCATTGATCAGAAGACCCATTCTAGCACCCACTATTCCAGTTCATTAAACAGCCATGATCAGAAGACCCATTCTTCTCTTTTTGGTAATCCAAATCTCTCCCTTTCCCCTTGCATATCTAAATCTATTCCTACATCTTACCCCTATGACAATTAAAGCAAACTGACACTGTTCTTCGGAGGAGGTTAAGAATGGGGGCAGGTCCACTCTTTCTATATTTAGAATAGCATGGATATTAATGATATTCAACTTAACCTTGCATTTCATTGTTACAGGTATTAGGTTGGATGCACCACCGATCACAAAAAACTAGTGTCAAACCATTCAAGGATTTTTTGATAGGTATTCAAGCTACCCTTGTTCATTTTCTTCTAAAAAGACCCCTAGGAGTGCACCAATCTTTGTGGCTGACTCTCGCTACAAGGAAAGGATAAAATAGCTGTGGTTCAACCCAAAGATTGATGATCTCACAAAGATGGTCAATTGTCTCAGAATCATCTCTACTTTCAAGATTTTTCACCACTGGATGAGACCACCGATTTCTCTTTGGCATCAGGACTGACTGATCTCTGTCCAGTGACCACCCACCATCTAGGGCTCTTTGGCATCAGGACTGACTGATCTCTGTCCAGTGACCACCCACCATCTAGGGTGTCCATGGGAAAAGAAAAAGGTGCAGCCTCCGTGAAGGAGTTTCAGGACCTCTCAGCCCTTAAATTTTCCACCACTGGATGAGACCACCGATTTCTCTTTGGCATCAGGACTGCCTGATCTCTGTCCAGTGACCACCCACCATCTAGGGTGTTCATGGGAAAAGAAAAAGGTGCAGCCTCCGTGAAGGAGTTTCAGGACCTCTCAGCCCTTAAATTTTCCACCACTGGCTGAGGCCTCCCATCTTTTTGTGGCCACTCTGCAAATGGGCCTCTCTCCTCAGAGATTAGGTTCAAAGCAGGCATATTGGTGTAAATATTGCAGCCGCCACGTGATACAAATAACAATCTGATACAAATAACCTCTGAACCACCACGTTCACAAATCTGATACAAATAACCTCTGAACCACTACGTTCACAAATCTGAAGATGTTCAACCACTAGTTGGTCCATGCAAAATGTGATAAGAGGGCTAGTAATACATCATACTTAAACACTTGAATAAATTATCCTTTTCTTTTTCCATGTTTCAGGGAACTATTGCACTTGCCTTTCAGCACAGACGGGTATCGATGACCATCTCTCCTATACTAGGCCAAGCTTTGACTCCAGATATGGATCCAGGCTCTTCAAACAGCCAAATGAGGAATGTGAGAACACTTTCTCTGAAAATGAAGGAGTGGGTAAGAACAACAGAGATGAAGCATCTATCATTAGCTCTGATCTTTTTCATGGCTTTCTCGCTATTGGAACCCTTGGTTCAGAACCAACTACCAGTGAGCCTGCAACACCAGCATTTCCCGTATCTTTGGAGAACATGACAGAGGAAAAAATGAAGATGACAGAGAATGACTTGAAGCTTGTGAACAATGAATTAGTAAAGTTTCTGGAGGCTGAAGAAGAAGGTTGTAACGACTCATTAGCAAGGAGAAGTTACGTTAGCACCATTACACTCAGCGGCATGCAAATGCAAGCAACCAATGCTGAAGATTTTGGAAAGACAGTAGCATGTCCACTCCAAGGATATACCTATTTGGGTCATCAATTGAACATCCAGAAACAAGATTTGGAGCAAAGAAGGAAAAGGTTTCTCTTGAAGAGATATTTCGTACAACAAAAGTTACGGATGAAATTCCTTCAGAAAATGAAGAGAAAGAGGAGATGCAAGCCAAGAAAACACATAAATCTGCCAAATACTTCATCAAGAAGATACTCACAAAGTTTCAATCTACTTCAGGAAACCCTACCCCTTCTGCTGGTGATGAAGCTTCCAATTCTGTTTCTACCAAGAAAAAACTTAATAAGGTGCGTCTTCCTCCAATATTTTATATAATAAATTACAAGAGACTGGTGATTCTATACATAAACACATTATCCATATCACTGCATTCTGATGACCTCTGGTCAAATAAGTTGAATCCCGGTTTCATTTTAAAGTGCACTAACATGACATCCAGATAACAGTAGTCGAGCACAAAAATCTTAAGTTGCAGACACCTGATTCCTAACAAAACAGATCTGTAGGAATTATCATCTTACAGCTTGGATAGATCTTACAGTATAAAGTGGCCATTTTGTAAGTGTTTTTGAAACTTCAAACCATCTGATAACCTAGCACCCAGCAAGATCACCCCTTATGACTCCAACTTGAATTCTTGTTGAAAGGCTTTGATTATACCTAGGCATCTCAAATTTTTGGATCAAGCTAAGCCATATTGATGACTGACCATTATATTTGCCAGAGAGGTTTTCATTAGACAATAATTCCTTCATGTTCATATGTAAAAATTATTGGCCACAAATAATCATATGGGCATTCCAGAGTAGGAGTAGGAACACAATACCATTCCAAATATTTTCAATTATAAAATTTCCACCAAAATCTTAATTTTTCTCAGTTTTTGGCATGCAGGTCCTAAAAATGCTTCATAGAAAAGTTCATCCTGAAAACCCATTAGCTGAAAAAGAGTTTATGAAGTCCCATATAGACAAGACAATGAATACTCTGAATGAGGGTGGCTATAATGCAGACCTGATGCACCAGGTTAAAGACAAGAAAGTTTCTTCCTGGATCCAAGTCAATTGATGGGGTCCAAAGCCATATGAACAACTTGAAACTGCCTTATTATGGTCATAGTTGCAGTAATTCAAGAGCAAACGGGGAATACTGGATTAAAACAGATGCAGACTGTAAGTACTAACACGTCTTGACCTTCCAAAAATATAGAACATGTAGATGATAGCATTTGGTTTCCTTCAAGTATAGATAGCTGACTATGGCACCATTAATCATTTGTTACAATATGCCTAGATGAATAAAATGTTAAACATTTTAATTCCTTATCTATGCACTCAAAACACATTTATTTACAAGCAAAAGAAGTTCATAAAAACTGCATTAATGGGAACAAGATATGCCAAAAGCAGCAATAATGAACGAGTTAAATTATTTACACATATGGTCATATTAAGAATATCTGACACAAACAAGTAGGAAGCTCACTACTGAGCTTGCAATAAATGTCCACCAGAATGTCACCATTCATTTATTTATTTTAACATCCAAGTACAACACCATTTTTCAAAAACAAAATTTAATACAATAAATCAAACTCTCAACTGGTCATTCAATTTCAAGATGCCTAGTACAACATCATTGTTCGTAAACAAAATTTAATTCAATAACTCTCTAAACTGGTCATTCAATTTCTAGATGCTATATCATCAATAATTTCCACCTGAACTCAACTAAGCATTTTTCTTCATTCTGTCCTATCTACGGCCACACACTTCATCAGTTACGAACTTAGGATCACCTACATCTCCACCTATACATAAAACCAATGTACATTTATTTATTGACAGCATATTTATATTGATTGTAAAAGAAAACAGATTCTACATTCTTATTGAATATTCAGATACATTATCTTGTTTTCTCACAATATTTTCAGTTGAAACGTCTTAACTGTTTTGAATTCATTCTACTACATTATGATATCTGGTTGAACATGAATCAAACTTGCAGGGAAAGGAAAATTCCAAAACAGGTAACCAACACCCGAGTAAACAATTTTCTGCTTACTATTACTATTTTTCCTCAAAGCAGACTAAAATTTAAAATTAGATCTTCAACGCACAATCAAAATTATATTGTGACATGTTGACACATAAATCAACATTTCTGCCAAAAAACAAAATAGAAAGTAAAAGAAACAAATTTAAGATGAATTTTCATTTATTATGTCAAACATTATTAGCAGAACCATTCATGTTCCAACATAATTTAAATTGTCTACTTAGGCCAGACATCCAGCCATTAAATTAGTCAATCATTCAATAGTGTATTTCCCTATGTATGCTACCGCATTGATAGTATTTTTATCTTTTAAAGAGCTAATTTGACCTCATTGTGATCATCAAGGTGAATTACTGATATGATTACGCTTATTGACGCACATGTCTAACCCTTTTCCAATATTGATAATGTAGATTTGGTGCTGGAGCTGTAGCAAAGGAGCTAAAGCATACTTGCAATATGCTGTTTGATTGTATCATCTACATTCATATGTATTTGTGAGTGATTGTAATGGTCATGAACACAAGGAGATGTGAACAATATGTGGTATCCATCTTATCTCTCTGTATAATAATAAAGCTGCGAAGACTAAGCATCATGTAACCAACTTAATTAGTAGACATGATTGGTATTTTTGCATGTTCCATTTGAATTATTTAATTATCATTCTCTTTCCAAACAAGTGATTATTCAGGAAATCAGTTTCTTCAGACACGAGAAGGTAAGATTATTAAGGAAGGAGCTTATATTGGGCATATGACGCCAAATCAAACTTCATCTGAAATTAAGAAAAAAAAAGTTATTGATATAGCTAATGCTTTCAAGGTCTTGATGATTTATTATTAAAAAAAAATCAAGCTGATAAAAGGGAACAGACCTTTACACTAACATGTCAAATTTGTTGACTCAAAGCATAGAGAAAGAGGAAAAAAGGAGATAAATAGCTGAAATAAAACAAGAGCCTTCACTTGCTAAATTTTACATCTCTCATTGAAGTAACACCTACCCTTCTTAGACCTACAATTTCATTAAGCAGTTTACATTGGTAATGATATTCTAAGAGACCCGCCATTATGGCCAGTTGTGCTCTCTTAGCCTCCAAATGATAGTAAAACATCGTTCCCCTCAAACCATTACAATAACTACAATTTCACCATCTTCTGCAAGATTTTAAAAATATGTTATAGTATATGGAAGGGTAGCACTGAAACATTTCTCATTGTTCAACTATAACATTGCAAGGTTCTGTACTAAGGGAATAAATTGAAATCTAAGTTCTATTTTGGAGTAAACTAGTAGTTAGTCCTTTTCTTTTCACAAAGCAAGCCGGTGTTTATTGGTCCCAAGGCCACTATCAAGCCCATGCAAACTATTTATATTAAAATGCCCCTCAAATCAACTATTTCCCGTTTTTATGGAGTCAGACACCTCAAATTTGGGCTGGAAACCCAACATTCGAGTTTCCACAATTCACCTACCAAAATTCATCTAATCAAAATCATTAAACAATCTATTTAGAATCGAGTATAATAGTGAGCAGATAGTTTGAAAACAGTGCATCAAATTCCAAACTGTTGGAGGTAGTGTTAGCAAAAGCACCTAAGGCATGCCTGATGCACAAGGCACTAATCTGTGATGGAAAGGGATTTTAAGGGTAAAAGCCAGGTGATTTCAATCAAGCATGCATTAAGCAAGAGAAGCACATGCCTAGGGACTTACAAAGAAGCACAAAACTCATGCCTAATTAAACTTCTTGTATGTTAGGTTTCTAGCTTGTGTAGTTTGATTTTTAATATACCTTTATACTACCCATGTGACTTCTATTTATTTACTTGAGAGAGTGGGAGGAAACCTTTTACTGATATGACACGTCAATCCACTAACTATTTTTGTCAAATTTATTCATTAGAAAACCAAACTAATTGTGAAAGAAAAACAAAAGAGAAAACGTCAATTTGAAAAGGTATGGTTTATTTTGACAAAAGAATTTGACTTTCATACAAATGATTTTTTATTCTTTTTAATTATTATACTATTGTTTTTATTAATTTCTTTTACTGCTTAGCGAAATCATTCACCCTCTCTTAGTTAATGATGGTCATATTTTATTGACATAATTGATGCTGAGAAGGAAAAAAAATATTATTTTGTTATTTTGCTAGCTTATTATCTCTCTATAATATTTTTTGTTATTTTGCTAGCTTATTATCTCTCTATTCTATTCTGATAGAATCAAAGTTAAAAAATTATTCATTTTCTAATTAATCTATTATCAAGATAAGAAACAAACATCAGGGCTATTAATGTTTTTCTTATTTTCTTCTTAAAATTAATATTTTTCTTTACGTTATTACATATATATATGAACTACAGTAAGTATTCTCCTTCTTATTCCTAGACAAACACCTGCACCTTGAGCCTAGGTTCCAAGAAACCTTCATGCCTAAATGCATTTTAAGCTTTAAGAACAATGGCTGGAGGTTGACTACAGGGCTGGTACCTACGCGGATTAGAAAGCAACAGGTACTATCAAGGATCCAATTCTCTCTCAAAAAAGAACGAAAGAAAGAAAGAAAATTACCATCAAGGATTTGGATTTTAGCAGCAAGACATGTTTCTGATATAATTTCCAAAAATTCCAGCTTTTAGCATAAACATATAGAACTAGAACCATTCAGGTCAAACCTCATAGCATAACATGTGGTAAGCTAGGCAATAGTCCACTCCAAGGTTACATTGGAAGAAGCTCTTCCCTCAGAAATCCGCCCATTTCCATCCTCCAGGAATGATCAACTAGAGCTGCTAACTCTCTGGAAGAGAAACCAGAAGCTCTATCAGTAAAAGTAGCACCATATGCATATAGTGGAAAGAGACACAAGATGAGCAAATACAAGTGGTGTCCTATGTTAGGTGAAGGTTCAATAAATTAGTTTGCGGAATCTGTAAATTAAACTATATTGGATTCAGGAAATCAGGCTCAGATACAACGCAATAAGAAGAGCTTGCTTGGTGGAGCCTCTAAGCGTTCTAATGAGATTACCAATGTCTTTGTTTATGAACAACAGAAACTAAAAATACAGTTATTATAACCCATGCAAGTTATACAACAACATCCATATAATTCTTATGAGATTACTTATTTCTGAAAACAGGAACTAGAAATACAGTTATTTGAACAGCTAAAACATGGCGGCACATAAAGCATTAGTATAGAACCATACAAACAAGAAAAACAGTATGTTAACAGAAAAGGAAGGTGGGCAATTCAGAAGAAAAGGTCCAAAAGACAAGACTCGGATTTGGACAGTTAAACAGACTTACTTGAGATCATGACTGACAACAAGGATAGTCAATTCCTTCTTCAAGTGCTTCAAAAGCTTTACAACATCTGCACGTGCCTTCCAATCTGATAACCAAAGCGTGTAATAAAACAAACTCACTACAGCATAAAAGAATGAACAAATGAAGAAGCTAGGTGGATATACTGAAACCATATAATGGACATGTGTTAAATGCCCATCACTTCAAATCTCAAGAAAAGCTTTTAATAACTAATAACCATGAGGCTAAACATTGCATTTTAGAATTTGACCCACAAAAGGGATCAAATTGAGTTTGAAGTTAAAATTATCTGAATTGAAAAAAGTTGAAGTGACACAACCAGTCTTGATAGCAAGGTGGTACCAGTCCCTTTTAGAGAAGTCAAAGACCCAAATTATTGGGGCAGAGAGATATGGTAAGGGGTACCACTGATGTGTAGTTTGGTATCACTGATGAAAAGAAAGGAAATAATAGAAAATTCAAATCCATAAGTTGGTCATCAAATAGCTGAAGTTTAGGCATCGAGATCAAACATGCTCAGAGCAGGCCTCTCTTGACTCTTAATTGCTATAAATATTCATACATTTAAAATTTGAGAAAACTGCATTTACAGGTTCAGGTGTTCTTAAATGCTGATGAGCTTCAAAAAGACCACACTAACCATCTGTAGTGAGTTTAAACAAGAGGGAAGACAAGGAATGGTTTAGGAACCAAAAATTACTGAGTGTGACCCCTACCTAGACCAGCAAGAGGCTCATCCAATATCAACAGATCAGGGACTTCAACCTGAACATTAGATCGAGAACATTCATTACTCAAAGCATGCTACGAGTATAAAGGTTGCAAAACTACCTAATTACATATAGGTTCTTACCAATTGAATAGCCAGGGCAAGCCGACGTTTATATCCACCACTTAGCGAGTGAGGATCTTTATCCAATGAGATCCCATTCAATCCAACCTAAAGTTATCATTAAATTAAGTACTGTTTTAGAACTGGCATCAAGATGTAATGTAATGTATCATAGACAACCTCAAGAAAAAAATGACCAGAAAAAGAAAAGGTAAAACATGATCACATTTAAAAAAAAAAAAAAAAACAAAACAAAACAAAAAAACAGGTACCCAATTTACAGCTCTTTGCAGATTCAAAGCAAGATGCTCCCTTAATTGAACGCTGCTCTTTCGCCTTGGCCACCCAAATGTAACTTCATCAGCAATAGTGTCAGCCACAAAGTACCTAGCTTGCAGTAGACAACATTCTTGAGAACTTAACTGTATATAAACCTAAAGCCGGAAATGGCTCGATGTAGATAGCAAGCATTCTAAATTTCCAAATTATCAAAGGACGAATACCTCTCGGGAAATTGAAAGACAATACCAACTTTTTCAGGAGATAGCTGTTCAGGCAATTGGTTTGGATTCCCATCATTCCCATACCTTTGAACACAAATCGAACCTGACGTTGGTTTGCTTATCCCGGAAAGAAGCTACAAAAAATAAAAACGCAATTACAAATTACAAGAAGGACCAAAACAACATTTCCAATTCAATTAACGGCAGTTATAAACCTGCAAAAGAGTAGTTTTTCCACTCCCACTTTGACCAAAAATCAAGCCAAAACTACATCAATCAGAGCAAGAAGAATAAGATTCATACAGAAAAACACAACATTTAATTAATTGACGGATTAAATCATTACCTTCTCTCTGGAAGCGAAAAGGTAACTTTATTTAAGAGATTATGCTCAGTCCCTGGAGGTCTATAGCTAACATCCTTAACCTGCAATTAACACTTGATGATTTTAATTAATCCTACAGTGATTAACTATTAAAAAAAAAAGCAAACAGGAATCATCAGCAGCAGCTGCTGCTAATGATTAGGAAAAAAAAACAGAAAATTAATTACTCGCCTCAAAGCAAGAGTAGCCGCAGTAGATTTTGTGATTTTGTGGAATTCTAATAAAATCGAGTTTAGGTGAGACTCGTTGTGGTGATAATCGAAGTGGCTTGTGATTAATTGAGGACTGAACTGTTGATAAAGAGGAAGTTGCCATCTCAGAAGCGGGAGTTTCGGTTCAGATACTGGGACTGAACCGAGTGACGGTGGCTTACGCTGTATAATGCAGTGAAACGTACAGTCGTTTTGTAATTTATAATCTTTTTTAGTCATTTTAAAACCTTTTATTTTGGAGCAACTTTTCAATTTCATAAAAGATACTTTTTAAAAACTAAAAAAAAAATTATTTAGCAACTAAGGATATAAAATTTATTTATATTTTTTAATATTATTATATTTTAGGATCCTCCATGATCCATTCTTATCATTGTTTTTACAAATTTAAATAATTAAATAATTTTTATATGAATCATCCATGAGTTATTTATTTTTATCATATATAATATTGTGGTGGTGGTTGTTTTTTAAAGTATTTTTGTTTAGAAATATATTAAAATAATATTTTTTTAATCTCCAACATATATTTTTTAACATAGAATATTAACATGATTTAAATAAATTATAAGAGAATGAGAAATTGATCTCAAAAAACTCTAGATTAATATGTTTTGGTAAAACCCAAAACCCTCTAAAGAATTTTATTCTACTTTGGAAAGAAAAACAAAATTTTCCTAATATTTATAAAATGGGTAATTGAAAAGTTAAAATTGAACTCAAAGAACACCCAAGCTTTTAAAGATGAGAGGTTCTAGCAAAGTGTGTTTCAAGATTAAACAAGCGTGTGCACGCCGACTCAACTTGGGCATAAAATGAGTTTGAATTTAATGTAAAATAATATTTTGACCCATAAATTTATTTTTTTATCAAATAAAATTTGAACTTGGAGCAGCTCAACTCATGGATGTTATCATACCCCAATTTTAGGTCTCTCAAATTCTTTTATGTAACTTTTTTTTTCTTTTTTAAAAGATTTAAAAATCCAAAAAGATAATAAATCCAAAATCCAAAAAAATTATTTGGGACACAAATAGATAAGCTTTTGAGTAGCAACAGGTCAAAACACCAGAAGAATAGTGAGATTGGAATATTATTGATAAGATATGCTTAATTAAGGACTTAATTGAAGCAAAATCAAGTTTGAAAGTCAATTTAACCAAAATTAGAAGAATTAATTAAGTTCAAGGGCTTAATTAAAAATTCAATGGGTTTAATTAACTTAATTAAGGATTTAATTGAAGCAAAATTAAGTTTGAAAGTCAATTTGACCAAAATTTAAAGAATAAATTAAGTTCAAGGGCTTAATTAAAATTTTAATGGGTTTAATTAACTTAATTAAGGACTTAATTGAAGTAAAATTAAATTTAAAAGTCAATTTGATCAAAATTAGAAGAATTAATTAAGTTTAAATGCTTAATTAAACTTTTAATGGGTTTAATTTATTTAATTAAGGACTTAATTGAAAGAAAATTAAGTTTAAAGACCTAATTCAGGTCAATTTGTAATAATTAGAAAATCGAGGACCTGATTAAACTTTAAAGAGCCTAATCGGTGTAATCAAGGGCTTAATTGAAAGGAATTAGAAGTTTAAAGGGCCAATTGAAGATGAGATTAAAAATATTCAAAACCAAGGACCATGTTAAAAGGACACTAAAGTCAAGGATCTAATTAAAACATTCTAAGGGTGAAATTGAAGAAATTCCCAAAAATTAGGTTTAATTAAGGGATTAATTAAAAAAACTTAAAAGAGTGGGATTAAATTGAAAAAGGTATTGTAAATAAAAAGTTGTTTATTTTTAAAAGAGAAACTATAAATGGGACGTTGATCAACTACTATTCATTTTCTTTTATATTTTAACATAAAAAGATTGTTTGAGTTGTTATGTTTCAACTCAATTTTATCATTTATTCTCTCACCAAAATACCTTAAAATTCTCTCAAAATATCATTTATTCTCTCACCAAAATACCTTAAAATTCTCCCAAAATAAAGTAACAGTTTCTCTCAACAAGATTCAACTATCGAGAATTAATTATTAATCTCCAAAGACCCTAAAGATACTACTATGACCAATCTTAATCGCAAACTCATAAAAAACATATCTGAGTCTCACTTTTCTATATTCCTCTACACCTTTATCCCTTAATTAATCAAGATCATGGGTATCCAGATGAATGACCATGATGTTCTTACCCAATTTCACCCACTTAAATCCTTTTCTTTTTGCCCAAAGATTTAAAAAGCAATCATAACAAACTCACATCCCAACAACCAAAATTTTTAATGGGGTAAGTAACTATTTTGACAACTAAAAAATAAGTTAATGTTTCTTCTTTAACTGTAATTAATTGTTTTTTTTTTGTTATTAAATGTTGAGGAGATTCTACCAACTCACAAGCCTTAGAATCTTTTAAAGAAAATTCCAAACTTTAGTTTTTATTTTTAGCTAAGGACATGTATTTATTTTTTTTAGGGGTGTTTTTCTAAATGCAACCTTAGTCAAATTTTAGATTTTCAAAGGGATTTTTTTTGCAATTAATTTTGATTTTTTTCAAATTGTTTTACCCTTTTATATTTAATATTTAGGATTGTAAATTTACATGTGAGACGCTTTTGCAATGTTAAATAAACTATTTTTAAAAAAAATAGAAAAACAACAAAAATCTTTCTTTTAAAAAATCCATTTGTGTTTTAAATTGCATATGATGAAGTTTCTAAACAAAATCATATTTGCATTTTAAATAAAAAATATAAAAGAAAAATGAAAGAAAAGGAGAAAAACCCAGAAAAATATTTGCATGATTTATCATTTCTGGAAAGTACCAAAAAATTTTAAAAAAAATAGTCTTTATATTTTGCATGCATCATAGACTCAATAACAAATTTATTAGGCTCATGAACACTTAGTCTAAATTTAAAAAATACAAAAAAAAATTAATTTGTTTATTTTTATCAAGGATAATGACAACTTAATTGAGGAGTTTTCTATGGACTAAGCTTTGTTGTTTATATGTTTATTGTGTTTTAATTTAATTGATTTATGTATTTATTTTCTGTTAGTGTATATGTCATGTAGCCAATAAGTTGGTTACACGTAACATTGATTTTATTCATGTAAATATATTTAATTTATTAATAAAAACTTATTTATCTTTAATATTCATCAAATATTTGATTAATGAATCGAGAGTAAATATAAAATTATTAAGGCAAAAATATTTTGCAAAAAAAATTATAAAAATGTTATAATTATGGGATTTTGATTGCATAAAGTATTGTTCCTAAATGTTATTGGTCAATGCTCTATTGAAAAAAGGATATTAATTAGAGTTGTTGAAACTAATACATTTTATGTTCTTTCCTTTATGAAAATAAATAATTGTCTTATAAGTTGAGGTTTAAGGGATACTTAAAACTAACATGGACGTGTTTTTGAAATGACATGTATATTGAACTGATCCACATGAGAATTTCATATGAAGGGATCACATGTGTTTATGAAAATGTTTACGTGATTGTTGTATAAGTGATCTTTAGACTTGAGATCACTAAATTATCTTATATAGAGAATGTTATGTTTTGATAATGCTACACGTTGTCGTAATTAAATGTAATAAACGAGTAGATATTGAGTATAACATGAATTACATAAAGGTATTTGAATATTCAAAAGAGGATTCATCACTTTATGTGAATTAGAGAAAATGTTCCATATGTTCTCAAATATTATTGATTGTAAATCCTTACGCAAGGTGGAATGAGATTTGAAAAGAGTTTCAAATCTTATTCAAAAAATCAATGATTTTGTCATTTATAAAGTTTTCATGTTTCTCTATAAATAGAATAACATGCATTTTATTTTCTATACAATACAATAGTACGCAATACATAACACCTAAAATTTACAAACAAAAAAAGAAGAGAGTTAATACTTAAAGACATAACAATTCCTCTCTTCTAAAAAAAAATGTCAAATACTTGGATAGCTTATGCCTTATGCTTTATAATAATCTAATCTTAGAGTAATTATTTAAAATCATAAATAATATTTCATTCTCAATAATAATTTTTGTATAAATCTTAAATAATTCTAAATTCTTGTAAGAATATCATGGAGCCACCAATTTTTTTATATTAAAATTTGTGTATCCCTATGTTGGGCAGTGCATGTGTGTTTCAAGTTATTCCTACTTTATTTGTGGATCCCTATGTTGGGCAGTAGATATTGATGATTGTTGGTGAAGTGAGTTGTCTAACAAAAGAAAAAAAAAAAAAGAAAGAAAATTCGGTGATGCATTGGTGCTTGGTGGGGCTGGGAGCTATTATGAAGTGGGGCTGGGAGCTATCGTTGAGAAATGAGAGGTAAATTCCGCTTCTAGATAGTAGAAACAAACTACCCCAATAGTAAAATGGATCGTATACAATTAGTTTGATCGTCTCTGAATCTTCAGCAGAAATATACATAAATCATCCACGATTGATGCTGCCCACATATTTCTCTTCGAGGAATGTCACTCTATCTTCTACGCTATTCATTTCTTATCCGACAATTACTTTTTTTTTTTCATGCCAATTAACGCAAATATAGGGTAATACAAATTAATAATTTTTTATTTTTAATAACGGTAAATATTCAGGCCAGTTTACATATATCTCCACTAATCCCCTGAAACCTTAAAATTAATAATAAAATAAATTTCTAGTGGCTTTGAGGTTTTTAATACTCGAATTAATGATTTCTAAAAAGTAAACTTGAGTTGACAAGTTGAATTACATCCCTTAAATTTAATTTATTAAGATTTTAATACAATTAATTTTATAGTGTTGACATTCTATTAATTACTGTTCGAGATTCACTTCAAAGTAATAAACTAGACATTTACTAACCCCATGAATTCCCCCCTGTCTGTTATAATTTATAGGACAAACCTCCAAAAGTTGGTATTATTTTTGAAATTCCGTTCTAAATGTATTTTATAAAAATTTAATTTTTTTATAATTTTAAATAATTTCAATGTAAAAAATAATTTTTGGTTAATCAGATTATGAAAAGTCTTAATCTCAATTAAGTTCTCAGATAATATTTAGTCTCAATTAGGTCTCTAATGTTTTGGTTAATCTTCAGCGGAGTCCCCCATCTCTTTCTCGAGAAAAAAAATCTAACACCGACACATTTCTTTGCTTTATTTTCTTTGCGAGAAGAAAATCAAACAGAGACACATTCCAAGTTGAACACTACTTTTTCATAAAAGTAAAAACGGCATCATTTAGAAGAAAAATTGAAATTTCAAAAACTTGTGAAGAGTATAAATAGAAAGACTAAAAGGAGATGATATCTTTTTGGGAACTCAATGAAGGACGACTTTTTTAAGGTTTGTGCTTTATTCATCAAGTAATTCACAGCACAGCACAGAACCGAAATAAAAAGAAGACAACTCCACTCGTGACAGACGGACAGACACAGCTCTAGCATTCATTCATTTGACGAGACATCACTCTTTTGTCTTTCACTTCATTCAATTAGTTTCGTGTCAGGTACCATCATCTCTGTGATAGAGAATTATTTTCTTTCTTTTTAACGTGAATTATGTTTATTTTGGATGATGAATTATTTTGTTGTTGTTTTCATTGACAGGATTTCTTTTGAAATTCAAGTTTGGATTGGAGAATGGGAAGTGGGGCAAATAAAGTGTTGCTTACTTCAAATGGAGATGAGGTTTCACAGAATATTGCCTTTCATTTGGTTCAACAAGGATGCAGGTTAAGAATATGTTTCGTTCTTTCTTTCAAGTTTAATAGTTTGGAAGCCAAAGGGAATGTTACCAAATGATGGTTTCAATCTTTGAATTTTACTTTCTTACGTGTATTTTTTTTTTCCCTTCATGAAATCTAAAGTACTAATAGTTCCTTTCAAGGAATCTTTTCATTTGTTCTTTCAACAAAAATGGAATCTTTGCGGGCTACAATTGACAGTTGATTTTTTTATTATGCTTACAAAAGCAGAGGAAGGACTTTTTATTGTTAGGAAAAGACTGAAAGTTATGGTGAAGATGTTTGTGTTCTTTATTTTAGTACAATCTGACAGTCACCTACATTGATTGTTTTATTGAATAATATGTTATTTGGCGATGTATGATCAGATTAGTTTTGATGGGAAATGAGAAGGTTTTAAGGAGTATCGGCGAGAAGATAACAGGTGCAATCAAAGGTGCTTTTCCAGTGGAGGCAGTTGAAATGGATATGGAAGAGGAAAGGGAGGCAAGTTTTGATGAGGCAGTGGATAAGGCATGTATAATTTTGGGAAATTTAGATGCTTTTGTGCATTGCTATACATATGAAGGTAATTCTCTCTCTCTCTCTCTCTCTCTCTCATCTTTATCCACACTGTAGATAATACTTTTATCTTGTTTGGTTGATAAACTGGGTATCGGGCCTTGGTCTGGTCTAATCTTTGCTTCCATAGAATTTCCTATTCCACTAGATGGAATTTGAACCATAATATAGTTTTCTGGGTGTTACTTGTGGAGTTTTTTAATTTAAAGGTTGTAAGTTTTATTTTTTGTTCCGTCATCATTCATGATTGAAGTGATCGGCTACATTTTTTTTTTCTTGGTTGTTGAAAGATATTTGACTGTGACAATAATTTGGAACTTTATTGTAATCGCCCATAGCTAAAATACTAAGGCACTAGTTGGTATTTAACTGTTTCATTAGTTTTGATTCATCACCAAAAGTCAGCAGATTTTGGACCGTTTCTTCTTTCTTCCACATTCACTTTGAATGCAACTGCAACTCAATACTAAATGGATTCTAAAAGTACTGGTGAAACAATACTGAAACTCATGTCCTGTTCTCTTTTGAACTTCAAGTGTTTATTGGATTATGTCCAGTTATTAAAGGAATTGACAAGGATTAATGGCAACATTGGAAAGGACTTTAGAGCAGAATGATTACACTCAAACATCGGAGAATCAAGGTGAACAATATCAGACTACAATTTTTTGCATCACTCGGCCTGCTATTTTGGTGGCACAATAATCATTCAATTAATTTATTCAGAAGTTGAAGAGGAATATAAGTACATGAGTCATAGTGTTTAGAAAGGAACAAACATTTGCCACAATTGAATTGGAGTAATGGTTTCCTTTTCCCTTGCCATTAATTTAATTAGATCTATGCTGTTTTCTCTTTGAGATGGAAGATAGATGTGAGATTCTTCAACTTTGCATGCAGTAGACACGTACAGATGTATGGTGCTGGCAGTAGTTTTGGTATCTAGAACAGTCACAATTCTTAAGTAGGATAGTCATTATTCAGGGTGGCAGCAATGACAGTTACAATGAGTTTGAAGCATGAGAAATACGAGGGTGGAGCAATAAGCTACTAGACACACTTCTTATATTTGGGAAAATACAGCCACTTTGCATGGCGAAAATCTAGAAATGAAGAATTGCCGGCAAATTCTACCTGTAACTCATACAAAAGTTGAACACAAGCTTGCTTAATTTTCTCATCACTCCTCATCCATAATGCACAAAGGAACACACTCACGAATGCAATGCAGCATTCATATTTGGAGCATTCTTATGCAAGTTATGCTAGTATATAGTGTCCAAAGTGTGGGAAATTATTAGATACTAACGATGCATCACGCGCCCACTCACATAAACATGGGACGCACCATGGTAGCCATCTACAGACCCCACTTTCATGTGAGTGGATGAGTATTACTTCAGGGGCAGTGAATGATTACTCTTAAAGTGCTCCCTTATAGTGTTGGTCACAGCAATTGGCTTATAGCTCAATGCTACTCTTACTAAGTAAAAGGGATGAGGTCTCGACTTCAAGTCCCACCTTTGCCAGTCATCTCTAATATTTAAAAAAAATGTTAGTTACAAGACAAAACTAGTGGAGGAAGTGTACAGTTCTAGTCTAATTGGCTCTCATACTATCGTTTGCAATTTGGCTTCATGGTTGGCTAAATCTCTAATGTCATTGGTGGTGACACCAACTCTACAAAGTAAAGACAGGTTTTGGTTGAACTTGCTCCCTATAGCCAGTGGTGACAGTGTAAATTCAACAATTTAACCAAGTTGCAGCAAATCGATTGAGAACCTCTTTGGACAAAGTTTTATATTATTTTCACATCCAGCTGTGCCTTGGGAACCAAATTTTTGTCACCAACTTATGTTAGTATAGAATGCTTGGTTCATATGTCCATGCCGACCAAAATATGAGACCTACATGTATGGGAGTTGAGTTGGGAGGGGTGTTCTATGCACGTTTTTGTAAGATGGGTGCTCCACTTTCCATATAAGAGTTGTAGGCAATGAGAGTTCTGGTGTGTTTGTGAGAATTTTGTGTATGGTCTTTGTATTATGCTTTATAAACAAGTGCTTTATATTTTGTGGAGTTTTGTTGTTTCTTGCTTTATATTTTTACTGGGAATACATGTTTAGTATCTCCTAAAAAATATGCAATTTGAGAATTATCAAATGTTTATTCTCCTTTGCAGCATGTTTTTCTTGTGTTTCATTAGTAGGCCCACTCTTGTAACCCTATATCTCCATCCTGTAATTTGTTAGAAGTAGGTAGCTTAACCTCCAGGCTGTGCCTTTGGGACTCTCTTCCTTGCCTATTTCAGTGCTACATAAATGGTGGCTTCTTTATTGGAGTGGAAATGATTCCAGGATAGTAAATGTGAGGCTTAAGTGCACATTTTTGTTTTTATTTTTTCATTTCCAATCACACTATCACTTTTATAAATTTGTTATGGTTAGATTTATGAAGTGCAGTTAGAGCTTGGAAACAAGAAAGAGAATTTATTACTTCGAATTTTGTGCTATAGGAAAGATGCAAGAGCCTTTGCAAGTAACAGAAAGTGAGTTTAAAAAGACGGTGAAAATAAATTTTATGTCTCCATGGTTTCTGCTGAGGGCTGTTGGAAAGAAAATGCGGGACTATAATTCAGGAGGCTCCATTGTATTCTTAACCTCAATAATTGGTGCTGAGAGAGGACTATATCAAGGAGCGGCTGCATATGGTTCATGTTCAGCAGGAATACAGCAATTAGTTAGAGTAAGTAAATGCGTTGGTATTTAATCATATTTATTTTTGTCTTCACAGTTATGCTAGGGTCCTGGGCCATGCACCAATGCCCATTACTGTATGGATAAAAGTGTTACTGTGTTAGGATGATTAAGACCAGCACTGCTGGTTGAGGTTGTAAGGAAAGAGATTATGGAACTAAATTTCATAGAGTATTTGTGTTTGATGATAATGGTGGCCAATTTCATATCTGTGTTTTTTTTATAAGATCAGTTAGATTGGTCCTGTTAATACAGATGGATTGATTTAGTTTCTGTAACTTTGTTCTGGATAGCAAAATGGGTTTATTGGGCTAGCTGTCCTGAACAATCCCTTTTAAATGGTAAAACGGAATTCTTTAAGTTGGACATGAGTACTTAGGAAAGATTGCATCCACTTTGTCAGTTTAGGTTCAAGATCGTGAATATATCTCGTCTGTCCTCTTCTGATACATCATATGTGTGCAAGTCATGCGAAGTGAAGTTACCGCTTCGTTGAATGGACTTCCAAAGTTTTGCTTTCAAGCATCTTTTCAGTTCAATCTTGAGTAATGGCGTGGAACATAAATGGTTTGCATTTCATCACAGTGTTGATGCATTGTTATTTTTTTCATATCATGAAAGAGCAGAAATGATTAAAACTGACATTTCTGGTTATTGCTTCCAGCATTCAGCCATGGAGATAGGGAAGTACAAGATCAGGGTTAATGCAATCGCTCGTGGTTTGCATCTAGAAGATGCATATCCTGTGTCAGAAGGGAGGGAGAGGGCTGAGAAGTTGGTGAAAGAGGCAGTGCCAATGCAGAGATGGCTTGATGTAAAAAAGGATATTGCATCAACCGTCATCTATTTAATAAGTGACGGTTCAAGATACATGACTGGGACAACCATTTTTCTTGACGGGGGCCAGTCCTTGGCTAGGCCTAGGATGCGCTCATACATGTAGGACTTATTTCTGGTGCAAAATCTGGATCAAGAAGAGAATCATGTGTTGATCCAGACAATCAGTGAAGCAGCTGGTCATTTATGTGTCTTGTCCGAGTGAGTTTGATCTCCAGGTAATATGGACTTCCAAGTATATTCGGAACTACTCTCATTCTTCACCTTAATTCATTAGCAAGTGCCACTTGCGTCACATCTCTTGCTCTTCTCTCCAGGCCACCTAATAAACTTGAAATAAAATAGCATAGAATGGATCAAAGACAGAATTTTTTTTTTCTTTTTTCTTTTATGGTTCTGCCTCCACGGATGCCTTAACAGGCAACTCCGCAAAATATCAACTGAGAAAACTGACTGCACTTTGTTAATAAAGAGAGCTCCATTCAGCCATCGAGAATTGTTAAGACCATTAATACACAGGTCAAGTTGGGACAGAAGTTCGAATTGTTTAGATCATTCCCAGCTTTTTTCCGGGGATTTCACGAGTGTCTCAAGGTGAGTACTGACTTTGAGATTTACTTTTCCGGTAGTCCATCAACCGGGAATTTTAACAACCCGTGGTGATCTTTGTCATCTGTCCTCAAATCTCACTTCTTCAAAAGAACGGCTAGTCGGCTATCTAATGTTCAATATACGTTCAGAGTTTGGAATGATTAAGGTTAGACTAATTTTGTGCCACCCTCTGGAAATTTCAACTGTCCCTTGAATAGGCAGTGGTGGTACTGTTCATAAGCATTAAGGTCAGACAAACAAAGAGCATCTTCTGTATGTATAAATGATGACAATCTCTGAAATCGAGAGCCAGCGAAGAAGGTAAGCGCTACTCCATTTCACCATACAGATTAATTACTGGCTTCAATCAAGCTCTAACAAATCAAAAATTTAGTTGCAATTATCCTTTGCTATCACGCATGTACATTGATGTCATGATAACATGGGATATTGCAGAAACACAAGCAACGTTGCTGTACAGCACAGAGTGGAAATTCCAAACCTAATCCGCACGTCCTTGTGATTTCGTGCTTCATTTAAATTAGTATGGAATCAATTACGCCACACAATGTTACCGATGACATGCTTTAAAATGAGTATGAATTCTAATTTAAAGAATC
>Ga0325404_1000967_pt1 | contig 29694 bp, 10 predicted proteins | sample PopdelMetagenome_18_FD_205664 | JGI IMG/M metagenome (GOLD analysis project Ga0325404, IMG submission 205664) | Populus deltoides microbial communities from Bellville, Georgia, United States - Xylem-Control-R1 | ecosystem: Host-associated > Plants > Phyllosphere > Stem > Wood/Secondary xylem...
TTTTTGAATTATAAAAAAATAACAGGTTTCTGGCATCTTGTTTTTTTAAGAGAAAAGGTCTTATTTAAGGAGTCGCTACCTAATATTATGATCACTAGAAACCCTAACTGGTCAACAGAAATTCCATGGCTCGGGATTGGTTACGTAAAAAGGAAGATATTATCACCCCTTAAACGTTCTGCCTGTGGCAGACTGCATTGCTGGTTTTGTCTTAAATTGCTAAACATTTATTCGCTTATGCTATGATGATTTGTTTATAATATTCCTGATTTTGGTGCCAGTGAATATTCGAGCTCGAATAATTCCAACTCTGGCGTTGGTAAAAATTCGTAGTTACGAAAAAAAATTAGATCAATATTTTTTATTCCGTACTCTAGCACCAGTGAATAAATAAATAAAAATAAATTTATTTATACACATGCACATATTTTTTTTATTTTTCTAGCTAAATAAAATAAAATACAACGAATAAAAATAATATAAATTTAAACCGGTATTTTTATTCTCGACTCTGGCGTCCGTGAATAAACCAATAAATTTATATTATTTTTATTCATATATACACATTTTTTATTTTTTCTATTTTTTTATTTTTTTTTTTTTTTTTTTTTTTGAGCTAGAACTAACTCATCCCAATCCCACATGAATCACCGCACGCATGCCGCGTGCGGTACAGGTTAATTATAATGCAAAGCCACAGTGTTAAGTGAATTAAATTGCAGAATGGGAAAGGGTGAACTTACCTGGTTCAGGTGCTGCCGGAGGCGAAGATGATGACTGGCCAGTGTTATCTCTTCTCTGTTTCTGCTTTTCGTCTACTCCTCTGGTTCTTGCTTTCTTTATTTCCTTCTTCGTCTGTGTGTTTGTTGTTTTTTTTCTTCCTCCTTGCCTGGGTTTCTTCTTTGTTCGTCGTCCCTGTGTTTATGTTTTTCTACTCTGTTTTTCCAGCTTCCCCTTGTGTTTATGGTCTTCTATGTTCTTCTCTCTGTTCTCTATTTCTTTTTCGTCTTTCTTTCTTCTGTCGGTTCACTCTCTCTCCCAGTTTTTTTCGTTCCCAGTCTCTTCGTCTCTCTGTTTCTGTCTTCTCCAGTTCTCCTTCCTTGTTTGTGTCTTTGCCCAGTCTTCTCCGTTCAAGACGAAGACAATGGTGGTAAAAGCATGAGGATTTGCTGCTGGTTGAGGGACCAAAATTTTCCCCGGTTCTGTCTCTCTTCGTCGGTTCTGCTCCTTTTCTCCAGTTTTTTCTTTGGTTTCTTTCTTCCCCAGTCCTGTGGTTTCCCCTGTCTTCCCCCCTTTCAGTCCAATTCCTCCTTGTCCCCTTTTTCTTCACGCGTTCGTGCCTCACCATCGTGAGGCACGAACGCCTCTGTTTCTTTGAGCAGAAACAGGGGCAAAAAATTTGCCCCCCGCTGTATAATTTCCCTCCTTTTGTTCCCCCCCCTTTTGCCGGTTCTCCTTCTCTGGTTTTTATAACCAGGGAATGTCATGCAGTCGCATGGATTTTAATGCAATAAAGGCATCCGTTTTTCTTCTTTTTTCGGGTGAAGAAGATGAACAGTGTTAATGTTAATGGCCATTTGCGTTTTGATCCTTGACATTTTGAATTTTTTCAGTCCAGTCCTTGGGTTTTAATTTCTTGCAAATTTGACCAGAATCAGCCCTGTACTTTGATAGTTTTTCAATTGAGTCCCTGAATAAATTAATTCCAAGTTCAATTAAGTCTCAAAACTTATCAATTCTCCGATTAAACCCTTAATTTGACTATTTAAATTAATTCCAAGCTCAATTAAGTTTCAAATCTTATCAATTCTCCAATTAAACCCTTAATTGGATTAATTAAATTAATTTCAAGCTCAATTAAGTCTTAAAACTTATCAATTCTTCAATTAAGCCCTTGATTTGATTAATTAAATTAGTCAAGAATTTAATTAAATCTTTAAACTTTCAATTATGTTACCTTTAATCCAAATATTAATTAATTCTTCATTTATTTTATTTTTACTTGTTTTTCATCATTTTTTTCAGTAAAAAAATAATTAAAATAAAAATAAAATGATTAAAAATTAGATTACAAGAATAACTTCACTCAATTGGCTAGTGATCTAAAATTTAACATATATACTTGAGATATTGGATAACCAGAGTAATATTTAATTTATTTTTATGCCAGAGAAGATCAGTTTGTGGCTATATTTTATTTATTTTGAAGGGGGACAGTGTACGGTTAGGCCTCTCGTGATGATATGCTGAGAGCAGGACTCTACAAATGGTAAAGAATTGTCCAAGGATCACTGCTATATTAGACATGGTACAAGGTTAAAAGCCAATCATCCCTGTCTTGGCATTCCGATCAATGAAATTTGTCCAAGGATTACTGCTACATTAGTTAGACCCAAAAAGTCCATTCAACAATCAACAGCCTCGTTGGATGCTTAATTATTATTTGCGAGACAATCATGAACCCAAGATTTGTCCCCTAATTAAGCCCTCTCACCAACTGAATTGTGGTTCTGAGTGCGTTTATTGTAGGAAAAAAAAAGAATTATAGTTTCTCGAATTCTAAAATTACAGCTAAATTATCTGGTGGGTAAATTCTAAATGTAAATGATCTTTGACTCTTAAGAAAAATAACAAACAAAACTATTTAAAATAGTAGCTAAAACAGCCCTAATTAATTAATAAAAACTCAACTCAAATAGTATTTTGAAACCTAACTAGAAAAAGAATCTGAAAAATAACTAAGAATACAAAAAAAAAATATCGAAAATTGCAGATCTATGCTTAATTTGAGCTTATTAATCTCGACCCCCGACTAGTGCTAGGAGGTTGATCCTATAGTGCACTAGGCTTGTATAATGCACTGATTAAATTTTAAATTCATCTAATATTCAGTTGAAAATTATGTCTATTTTTTTTTTTTTTAATACCCAATATGCATGCAAGCATCCAAAACAACCGAAAATACTCCAGTTTTCTTCAGCATTACTTAAATAGAGGGGGCAAAGAATTTTTTTTTTTTTTTTTAAAATACAATGACCATCTTATAGTTTAGTTTTTTCTATATTTACTTTTTATATTTTTAAAAATTATAATTAATATCTCAAACTCTGTTATGCGTGTAACCCATGATATACTAGATCATTACATCATTTAGTCTATTTTACATTCATAAAAAATATAAACTATAATTTTTTAAAATACAAGGGTAATTATAAAAACAATACCAGAATAATGTTTTCTATTTATTTATAATCAGTGGAATAATTTAGAATTAAGTGAAAAATGGAGTAAGCCCACACATTGCAAGCACGATGACCAGAAGACATTACCCGGTGAACAAACAGAAAAAACAAAAATATCCAGTCCAATACTCAATAAAAGGATGGTAATACTGGGCGTGCGTGCATTTCATGATCTTTCGTCCTCTCTTTAACTTGGCTGTTTTGTCCATCTCAGGCGAAGGTTTTGGGCAGGCGATCTCGACTAAGAGACCACAGCATCATTCCCTCAAGGCTCCAAAAATCCATTGCTTCTCCTTCTGTGATCGCCGAGGAGAGGTTGCGAGGGGCCGGTGACAATTTAGACTCGACAGAGACATCCCCCGCCCTCCACTGACCGAAAACAATATCTGGCTAGCTAGATTTGTCACCAAACTAACCTTCACCATCTCAGAATCCCCTTTTTATTCAAATCACCAAGCATATACATTCTATATATTGAAAAACCCTGCGAGGGACTGGATCCAGGTGACCTTGGCATCCGAGAAAATTGATTCGCATGACCATCATATTCTCTCCCATCAAGATTATTTTTGCCGTAATATCTAACTTGATGGCGTATCATCATCGACTTTAAAATTGGTTTTTTTATAGTGTGTGAATTTGTCCTGTAAATATTTTTTCAATGATACTGAAAGTATTATCATTGAGGTTTTGATGTATCTTTAATATTTATTTATTTTTGTTTGTATGTCATCACAACTCTTATTCTAACCATTGAATTATTTATATTTTTTATGACCATTTGAATATTCATAACTATTGACTTTGGTATATTTAAATGTTTAGAGGGGAATTAATTAGAATGAAAATGGCTAGCTCGGCAGGTAATACTTGCGCGTATTGACTCGCACAGATATGACCTTTGCGAGTGCTGTAAGTACTGTGTTAATTTGAGAATATTTGTTTTGAACTGTTATAGATTGCGAAAATTCCCACTAAGCTAGTATGGGTAAAAACTTTTCCAAATCCCCCAGTACCTTCCTCATTAGTTCCAATTTCTGGTGCCTCGATGTCTTGATCATCGTCACCAGCTTTTTTCTTGTGCATGAGGGGAATTGCCTTGTTACTAATTCTTGACCCAGGTTTCGTCTGTGATGCCAATGGTGATTTATTAGTTCCTCGACATTTGGAATTGCTTGTTGCAGCACATGAGTACGCACGCTTTTGTTTGGTGCGGCCTATGTTATGTTTGGCACCCAGTGCCACAAGAACAGAAACTGAAATAAAGAAGCCGGTTGCAAATGGTATGGACCTTTCTATATATGCGGTGACCGACATGGGCTATGAGTAGACGTACCACAAAAAAAATGGCTGCAGCTAGCTAGCTAGCTAGATTTGTTGCATGTTCTCGTTGGTGATGATGAATGGCCATATACATAGAGAGAGGTGAATTAAGTAAACTTGTATATATGATTAGCCTGTGGAAGGTGAGGATAGACGACTTTATAATATTTCTTAGTGCCATAAATGTCTGTAAATGTACAAAGGTCTGTTTACGTGTTTGATGGGAGTGTTTGGCACACTGATTAAAATTATCTCAATATCCCATGGTTATTTGAGAACAAATCAAATCTGATCATTCCGTCTTTCTTGCTCCAACTAAACTAAGAGGTCGAAAGAATCGAGAAAAACCGATCATTCAGATATATAATCTCATCATTGAATGATCGTCACCTTGTTGTATAATTTCAGTCCCTTCAAGTACTGTACCACCTGTATGGCTCACACGATCGATGTCACGTACGTACGATCAGTACTCTTCTCCTTTGATAGATATCAGATATTGTGGTGTTCCATACATACATACATACATACATACATATATATATATATATATATATATATATATATATCCTACAACATAATCTACATGTATATATACACGGACAATATCCTTGCACATGATTAAGGAAGTCATAAAAATATAGCAACATACGTATCTCCAAAAGAAATCTTTAATGTTTCAAGTTTCTAGATGAATGTTATGTGTGGACAGCTTGTTTCTATCTATTGATGCTATCGGGTTAGTGCACCGTCAACTTCGTGCTTAACAAAACAAAACCTGTGGGTTAACTATCTGTTATATGAAGTGATATCGTTTTCAATCTGTGCTTCTACTTTATGTCTATTTCAATTAAGACATGGTTTTAATGATGATTCGATTTGCCTCTAGCTAGCTAGTGTGGCATCTAATTTATGTGTAGCTAATGATATTTATCTATAAAAAAAAAAGAAAAAAAAAAGGAAAAGAAAACCCACTTAAATTTCCAAATAATATTCAATTACTTGATAGTTGTTTTTTTGAAAATCCACCGGTTCGATTCATTTTATCCCAATAAACCATGTATATTTTCGAAATGGACATGACAGGACGGATAATATTTTACTCCTAAGTAATATCCGATATTGTTCAAGTAGGTGTTTTAGAGTTTCTTTTCTAGTTTCAATCATCTTTTCATTAATTAATTAGGTACCCTATCATTCCATTAATGCTATCATTAGAAAATTGACAATCTTATAATTGTCCCTCAACTTGTCAGGACACTAGCTAGTATTATTACGTGACGAAGCATTATTGCCTGTATATTAATATAGACGACCACTTGGTTGACAATGGCCCTGGATTCTGTACCCTAACAGTTCCTGTCCTGTCGACATGTGTGAACGCATTGTGTTGTCAGAGGAAAAATATAACAAATCAGCACTGCAATTTTAAACGCATTATATATTGTATAACCAAATTGATCAAGATTTTAGTCGGCCAATCCTTTATCCGTATCTGCTGTAAAACGACAGCCCTCCCTCCTCTTGCAGCCTTTGAGGGGGGAGTTGGATGAGGGGTCAAGAATCAAGGAGGGTAAATTATTCTTATGATTGTGTGTTGCAAATCTGAAAGCCAGAATCTTACTTCGCTTCAAATGAATGCAATTTAATTTGAAAATATGGGACATGTAATATCTATACAGATTTTGAAATCCTTTCACGTTATTATATATCAAGTATATATGTCTATTTAATTTGAATTCAATGAATATGATGATTATGTTTCTAAAAAGAATGTAAGAGATTCCTCATGTTATATACATAAACGAAACCCGTATATATATCGATTAGTTAATTTAGATTCTGCCAATCTGCTAGTGGATTTTGGTAAGCAGTCAATCAATTTTCATGGCTAAGTGATGTTGTTACAAGTCCTCATAATTAAGTTGAAGTGATCAAGATTACAAATTGTCAAGTTCAATGTCTAGATGATCACCAATGGATTTGGTTTTGCTGGACAATATATATCAATCAATATCCACGCATGGCCGTTGGTTGATGCTATGGAGTTCCCTTTTTTGGTTTTGGTTCTTTGCTGCGGAGACCAGCGGTACAAAGGCAGGTTGCAGTCATTTGCTCCACATATCTGTTAAGTTTCCCGTGTATTGTAGTGCATAATTAAAAAGTTAAGTTTTTTATACAAGTTATATATAAAAAACTAAGAGTATTCATGGATCATCCTTCCACATATCTAAGTCAATTATACAAGTTCATCTCTTCAATTCTATAAAAGATATATAGGCTATTCACATTAAAAGAATTTTATTTACTTCTTATGTTTGCTACAAAGTTTGAACAATAAGAAATGCAAAAAAAAAAAATGGAAGTATAACTTCTCAATAACTAAGTCAATCCTCTAAAATTGATTTTGTTTATCAAATAACAAAGCTGAAAGTTATTCTTCAGAATTGTATGTACGAAAAATATAATTTTCTCCATCATACTCACATTTTTTTTCTTGGTCCTGGGAGGAGCGATCGAGGGGGTGAGGGCTTGAAACAAAATCAATTTCCATAAAAGCTGAATCAATCTCTCCCATTTCTTTTAAAATACCGAGTGCAATTTCCGGCAAGTAACGCGGGCTGAGTTGTATGCCTATTTCTGTATTCGAGAGGATTTGATATAAGGATTCGTTTGTATACGAGTTTTGGATTCCACAAATGGAGTTAAGCCGACAATGGGATTGGTATACCTGATCCAACACAAGTACGTACGCCCTTGAATCAAATAACTATGAATAACTGTGTACATGGCTACGACGTCAAAGTACACATGTAATTAATAAATCCTCCCGTTCTTGCTCAATTTATAATAATATTGGTGTTCATTTGGTAATACTTCCATGGATGTGGAAAATCCAAATCATTGTTTGCAGAAATTCTCGCACATATATTAACCACAGAAGTCTCGATACATGTTAATCGATATGTGGAAAATTAAGCTTTACATGGGTGTAACTAGCTCCAGCTTAATAGGACAATATTAGGGAATAGATCGTAATATTAATTATGCACATGATGCCTATAGATATATACCCAGAAAGAAATTAAAGCACACAAGTGCTGCTCGGAGATCGAAGACTGCTGCCCATTTTTATATAGGAGATGTTTATGCAAGTTTAGCGACCATCAACATGCAGATAATTTAATTTACAATCGACCCCAATACTCGGAGGTTGTGTATTTTATTTTATATTCAAAAGAAAAGAAAAACCATGGGCTATAAAAAAGATTTTTTCTGTGTAATATTTTAGTTTATATTCAAAAGGAAAAAGAAAAGAAAAACCAAGGGTTACAGAGATGATTTTTCTAGAGGGTATCTTTATCTGCAAGTCCTTTTCAATTATCAAATCATGTTAGAAATACAATATGTTTTTCAATTTTGGAATTATCTATAATTGCCAGCGGGATTAATTAATGCTCTCCATATGGCAAATTACACTCCAGGACTGATCCCCAGCAAGCAAGCAGACAAGTTGGTTCCTCTTCCTCCATTCACAGGCCTCGGGAACACAAAACACATGCGAGCAGGAGAAAAGTCATGGGGCATTTTTACTCTAAATTTCCACTTTTTGCCGTGATTAACTTCCATCAAATGGAAATAGAGCAACCGGAATATTATTGTATTGCTTGAAGGTTTTCCAATTATTTGGGCTCCAGCTTCTCTAAGTAAAAGGAAAAAAAAGAAAAGAAAAGAGAAAGATAAAGAACACAAATTGATCGATTGGGATTTATAGCAGTTAATTAAAGTAGTATATACAATTCAAAAAGGAAAAAGGAAAAAAAAACCAAACAATTAGCAAAAGCACGAGCATGGACTATGTAGTTTACTTATTTATTTATTGAAGTGTGAGCTTTTCTTAATCTTCAAAGAAAGGAAAGCTTGGAAGCAAATTACCAACCCCAATTATAAAATAGTACTATCATTATTATTTGGTGTCGGACTTTAGGTTAATATCTCCTACTCCCTTGCCGTGCCGTCACAGCTACTCATGTTTCCTTGATATCTCATAAACTAAACTATTAGAAATAATAATTAGTTGTGACTTTTATCGAATCAAAGCATCATCGTTGTAATCATGAACTTAAGCCTACAAAATCTCTGTATTACCTTTCTCTCTGGTGATATAATGATAATGTCTTGATATATACACATGTACAAGCTCAAACTCACAATATCATACACCATGATCTATAAAATCTGAGATTTTATGGCTTCATCATGAGTGAAGAGAAAAATAGGTGAAGAAGCAAAAATTATACTGGGTAATTACATCGTACAAAGTAATTATGAAAGCTCTCACTAACCATCATTTCTTTTTCTCATTCACCTGAGTAATCATCAAGACTAGTATTGATCGAGCAAGAAAAGAAATCATCAATGGTGCAACGGGTTGGGACCGGTAGGGACAAGGCGCTTTTCGACACCATAACGCGGATCAATCTCACTTCGAGCTGCTTTCTTATGCACCTCTTCATCAGGCAAAGGGTTTTCACGTTGTTGTTGATGATGTTTTTGGAATGGGGTGAAGTCAAATTTGCTAACAAGAACTTTTCTATTGTGGAAAGGGTGATGAGAGATTGATGAACTGCTTATGTTGTTGATTTGATCTTTGTTGTTGTTGATCTTGGACTTGAAATTACGCAACTCATGAAATGCTAGCAAGAGAAGGTAGAGGCAAAGAAGGGCACATGGAATGTGAGAAGTTTTCAAGGCCATGGAGGAAGAGTAGGAGAAGAAGGGTTTGAAGAGGAAGCATGGAGCAAGAAAATGAGGAGCTAGCTAAAGCGAGGGAAGATTTAGTAGCAGGACGACGAAATTCTTCAAGTTCGGCAGTTTGAGTCTAATGTAGCAGTGTGGGAGAGGATTAAAATGTTTGCGTGGGCTCATTTAATTTTTCACCATTCATGTGGGATTTGCGAGCACCTTTTTATGCTAGTTTAATGCTGAAAGAGAAAGGAGAGGGGGCAGAACCTTTTCCCAATGAGAGTTCCTTAGAAATCAAGCAACAAAACGGGAGTCATTATAATTACAATTGTCAAACCTCGAATTATATTACGTTTGATTACGTTTGTCTTTTAATTCCTTAAAAATAAATATTTCGCTGCCATGTGTATATATATATATATATATATATATATCACCTCTTTACTTTTTCTCACCTTCCACTCTCTCTCTCTCTGGAAGCGTGCTTGTGTGGAAGAGAAGATCCATACGAGCTTTGAGTGAATTGCAACTAAATAAAAGGGTGGGGAATATGCAATCCACATTTTCCATGACCAAAGCAATGTGGCAACTGTTTGCTACAAGTAAGGGACAAAGCAACACATATCGGAACTGTATCCAACAGTGTTTTGTTCAAATTCATGAATCTACGACCTCTCTCTCTCTCTCTCAAAAAACAAAAATTCTTCTTACAGTATATATATATATATATAAGAGTTTGGAAATCAATTCTATACTCTACAAACAAAATAATATGCCAGGGACCTTTGTGTTTCTAGCTGATGTTGCACCATTCATCTTGTGCATGCATGGCTGCGAAGAAATTAATCAAGATATAACTAGTAGTGTGTTTTTGTTAATTAGTGCAAGCTCAAGACAATACTCTCTTCTTTAAAGTTAATCAGAGCATGTATATATACATATATATATATGTACAGCTGAATAGTTTGAGTGCCAATTAAAACTAAATGGTTTTTTAGATGATTTAATTAAAACTTACCTCCCACGCGCGTCTAATTAAATGTATTTAGATGATGCTAATCTCAAGATTTTAATTTAGAAAATTTAGGAAGAAAAGCACGCTACTTAATTACTAGCTACAAGGCTGATTTCTTGAGAATTTACAACAAGAATAATTTCTTGAGAGTTTAAAGCATGGATAGCTAGGTTAAAATATTCCATTCCAAATCATTTCAGCTTGGAAAAATTGTCAAATATCATTTTAGTATCAAGTAAAATCACCGGCAATGAGAGAGGGAGGTGATTTTTGTTTGGGAAACCACACAATATATAGAACCTGATTCAAGCAATGTCTGACATATGAACTTGTATATGTGGTAACTTTAATGCTTTTCAATGTTGATATTTAGTTATGATATATAAAAGAACGTTGATATTTATTAATTTTATTTCATTTTATTTTATCCCGAAATTAAGGTGAAGATTTCTATTTCTAATTTTTCTAATTTTTTTTCTCTTTCAAGAATAATTAACTACGTACCTAAGTGAATCCAAACACAATTTTTGAAAAATTTCACTAACTAATTTCCATCTTTCTTCAGAAATTTTTTGAAATCACATCCAAAGACGTATCATAGAAAATTACTACTGAACTATTTGAAGTGAAATCGATGTTAATTTCATGATGTTTATTATAATGTATAGCGTAAATTCACCAAATTGCTCAGTGGACACTGCTTCCTTACATAATTTAATTAAATTCGGATCCACTATAATAATTATATGTGAAATCCTCCTTTCCATTAATAAATAAAAAAAATTAAGTAGCTAATAATCTTTTTCACTAAAAACTTCACAACATATATTTACACGCACAGGGCATGGTTTGAGTGAGATCCAATATTAGGTGGGTTGACATAATACGTGGAAGGTTGTCCATCAATTTGTCAACCCAATTACATTTTCTTTTCTAAGTTTTCACCTTGTAAAATTTATGGAGGAGCTATCTAATCTAAATTGAATATCAACCTCCTTACCTCATCCAAAAAAAAAAAAAAACTTGCAATTCCAAAAAAACAAAAAAAAACTCGACTATGGCCCAACCCATTTTCCAAAGTTAATTGGCTTGTACGTGTTCACTCGATCAGTAAAAAAACTAGAAATAGGATTAATAACCGTGTATGAACCCAACATAATGTAGAATAAACTAATTATCTGACTCGTGCTTTGCCAAAAGTCGAATAATTTTTTTTTACAAAAAATAAATATGCAAGTTTTTCAAATTTCTTTTTTTAAAAAAATTTAATTATAAATCAAAAAACCTATGAGAACTAATTGTGTCAATAAATGCAAAAAACAAAGTGTTAATACATCTATTCAATTCATTTAGCTACAAGTCAAATAGTTTTTTTCCAGCACAAAAGAATTAATATGTATGTGTTATTAATATGTTTTTTTTACTTCAAGTAAAAAATATAATTATGAATCACAAAGTCGATGCTTACATATAATAAAATATAATAAAAATCATATGCATTAATAAAAATATGTAAGGTCTCAAACTAATTTTTAACATAGCCAAAAAATAGAATAATGTTGTAATTGCTACAGTAAAACATCATTTTCTTAATATGTGTAAAATAATTTTTCAAAAACAAAAAGTGTAAAGAATAAAAAAAAATTCCAGAAAAAAAGGAAAAACTAAAAAGGCATTAAAATCATGAATTTGACATATAGGTTATGATTTTAAAAAAAATATTAGGTATGCAGACTGCTTTAATGTATTTTTTTACATGAAAAATTAAAAGTGTACAAAGCCTATGTAATTATCTAACTAAATAAACTAATAACTATTTATGTAAATAAAAATAAGTCATTAACAATAACCGAGAAAGAAACTGTAAAGATGAAATATTTACTTGATTATATTTACTAAAAAATTTTATTTAAATAAATAAAAGATAAATTCACCATAAAAACTAATGGCTTAAATAATAAATACATACGAAAATAGTTGAATAAATCTACACCATAAAAAAAATATCATGAAAGGCAAAACACATCAGAATAAAAATATAAAGAATGGATACATGTTGTATGATGGAAACATATAAAAAGAAGATAAAAAAAAAACTTGAGCGAACCTGACAGCCAACCAAGATGAACAAATCAAATACATAACTTAGGATATAAAATTGGAACGATCTTATAAATAGCAAAGCGGAAAAAATATCGGCAAAAAAATATTTGAAAAAAGTGCTTTAGAAAAATATCAAAGTCAACCTTAGCTAATCTATCAAATCTATGACCAAGGTCATGATGACCCTATTAAAGGCAAACATTAAAAACAAATAAGTAAGATTCTTAACCAAACAAATATTAAGAGATGAAATTAAAAAAAAAAAGTTAATAAAAAAAACAGTGCAAAACAAAACAAATAGCAATTAAGAAATTAGGACTAAATTCAACATAAAAATCAACTAAAATTAAATGTTAAAGGAAAATTTTTAAATGAAATTAAATATCTAGGGACGGAATTGAAAAAAATTAATTAATTAAGAAAATAATTTAAAAAATAACAATTAAAAGAATTGGCATCAAACTTGACATAAAAATTCAATAAAAATAAATGTTCAAAGATGAAATTGAAGAAAAACAAATAAATCAAGAAAATAATTAAAAAAAATAGCAATTAGAAAAATGAAGATCAAATTTGATTAAAAAAGCTAACAAAATCAAACAATATAAGACGAAATCAAAAATAAAATCCAATCATAAATAATCAATGTAAATAAAATAATTGTAATTAAAAGAAGAAAGACCGAATCAAAAAAAAAATTGAAGGGCTGGTATAATTTTTTGCGTGGTCAACACGCAATCCAAAGAAAAAGATAAGGAAAAGAAAGCAAAAGAAAGAAAAGTCAATTAGCATCAAATCAAAGCTCACTACTATATACACGTCACTCAAAAAGAAAGTGGATGCTAAGACACATCAAATGATGTGGTTGAAGATTGAATATAACCACCGTTGTTAGCCACACACGTCGCCTGAAAGCGGCTAACGCGCTAACGTGTGCTCAATATTTGTATGTGTACAAAACCAAAAATGCCCCTATAACTAAACAACAATAACAAAAAAAAAACTTATGAAATTACAACCACGTTTTAAAATCAAAGCCAAAAAATAAATGAACAGCAAGGATAATAGAAGAATTCAATTGTTCATGAAATTATAAAAAATAAAAATGCTCCTAGAACTAAGCAATAATAACAAAAAATTCATTAGAAAATGATAATCAAGTCCTCGAAACCAAAACTAACAAATTTGCATAGTAAAATTACTGTATAATTTAATTGTTTATGATAAAAATAAAAGTATTATACGACCCGTGAACTAAAGCTTCTAATTATTTATTCTCTAAAGGAAATATAATAATTGCACCATTATTAAAAAATTAAAATATAGTGTTATCCCGAACAAATAAAAAATGATAAATCAATTGCGTTAAATATCACTCTAAACCTCAGGTAAAGTTTTAAAAATTGAAGGATGAAGGGTAGAGGGGTAATTCAACTGTAGCTCTAGATATTTCATTATGGATGACTTAATAGGTAATAAACGACCGCGTTTTCACGTGAATGATCGGGTACTTTACCAAAATCAAATTCCTAATAAGAAAGCTAGACAAATCGATCTTTATTTCTATAGCCGGAATTAAAAAAAAAAAATGGTACGCTAATCTCTCTCTCTCTCTCTCTAATCATGAAAAAATTAGGGTTTCTTTGTTAATGATTTGATCTTCCATGTTAGGGTTTCGATTCCTGTTCAATTGTCGTAAATGAAGAAACTTTCACGATCTTTAATTGAAATTCTCAATGAGCTTGATTTCTTTTTTAACGATTCTAACATGTTTTATGACGATGTATTTTCAGTCTTCTCTTGCAGCAGCTAGAGCCGATAATTTTTACTACCCGCCGGAATGGTCCCCGAAAAAGGTAACGAAATCGGGCACTATCTTATTGTGATGTAGATGATTTCTGAGAAAAAAGGGATTCTGACTCTTTTTTTTTTTGTTTACTTTCAGGGTGGTTTGAACAAATTCCATGGGCAACATGCATTGAGGGAGAGAGCTAGAAAATTAGACCAGGGTATTTTGATAATAAGGTATGAATTATGGCCGTGTCTCAAGTTTTCGTTTCTATTGCATAGAGGGAAGTTTCTGACGGATGGGTTAGCACTGGCATTTGTTACTTTGGTTGTGTTGTAGAATTTAGCTCTTTAGATCAAAGGATAATTTATATTTTCTTGAATAACCACCTGCTAAAGTGAGTATGAAATATGTGAAAAGAATTCCATCCGTAAAAGAAGTAATTTGACTGGAAATTGGAGAATGTGCTTGCTAAATGTGGTAGTTGTTTCTCTGTTCTAGCAACAAATCTATGGGGTTAACTGAATAATTGAGGAAAGCTTGGATTTAGAGCATTTCAGGTTAATGGATAATCTTCATTGGAAGATTCCTTAATTTTTTCCTGATGTTATCACAATAAGAAAATTTTTAGTTTAAATTTTTTTAACTTGATGAAAGTTTGACAATGTTTCACATGAAATACTTATTTGATAACTGTGAAAAGTAATAAATGGTAGTGTTTGTTTTGCGTTCATGATGAGACAATGAAAATGAGGGCAAAAGGAAAACATATCATTCTTAGCCATTAAAAACCAGAAACTACACTGAGGTTCCCTTTCTACAGTTTTTAATCGCTGATCACCAATTGATCGTTTTGTAGATGATAAGCCTAGAAGAGGTACTTCAATTGTTTCTTAACCAGCTGCCCAATTTCCACTTCCTATAATTGTATGATGTAATTTTCATGCTTTTCAGGTTCGAAATGCCCTTCAATATATGGTGTGGTGGTTGCAATTCTATGATTGCAAAGGGTGTTCGTTTCAATGCAGAGAAAAAGCAAGTGGGAAATTATTATTCTACAAAGGTACGTAACTCTGACAACTGGTTCCAAATGCTTCTGAAATTTTTGTATAGAAAACTAGAATACAACAAAGGAGCGCATTCTGTTATCTGCATGATTGAAACATATCCACACTTGCACGCATATGCATTCACATGTTTTTACATCCAAGTGTACACATATGCACGCGCGCGCTCATACAGTGTCTGGTGGTATGGTATTCTTGCTGGTATTTGATTTTAGTCTATGAAAGAAATGCCATCTCCTAGCATCAAACAATTGTATTCCATGGCAGTTCGTTTTAAAACGGTGCATTTCTTGCGTGTGAACCTGTGCACATGTGCTTGTGCTGCATACAGATAGCATACTGAGTCCTACTGGCATGATGTCTTGTTTATAGATGTTTTTAGTCCACATAAGAGTTCATCTGTCAATTACTTTTGTGAGCTGCTAGTCAACTGGAGATTTTATTTGCGATTATTCATAGCATTTCTGTGTGCTATTGCTGTATTTTTGCTGATGCAAATTTCTTTTGTTGACTGACCTTGTTCTTGCTTACTTCAGATATGGAGCTTTACCATGAAATCTGCATGCTGCAAACACGAAATTGTTATCCAGACAGATCCAAAAAATTGCGAGTATGTGATTATTAGTGGGGCTCAACGAAAAAATGAGGAGTTTGATGTTGAGGATGCAGAAACATTTGCACTCCCAGCAGATGAAGGTTGGCATTAACTCTGATGAATTTACAACACTACACTTGTATGTCCTGCAGATTACTACTCTGTGTCACTTTCTCTTGGTTAAGTGGAGGCAAAGACAGTCATTTATTCTTGGTCATCAAACACATAATTTTCTGTTTTCTTGACCCAACATTTTGACCTGATTCTTTGTTTTCCAGAGAAAGGCAAGCTTTCAGATCCATTTTACCGTCTTGAACATCAGGAAGAGGATTTGCAGAAGAAGAAAGAAGCTGAGCCTGTTCTAGTCCGCCTTCAGCGAGTATCTGATGCCAGGCATTCGGATGACTATGCCCTCAACAAGGCTCTTCGTGCCCGAATGAGAAGTCATAAGAAAAGAGTTGCTGAAGAAGAGTCCACTTCCAGGAAAATGGGTCTTGGCATACGCTTGCTTCCAGCAACTGAAGAAGATGCTGTCTCTGCAGCTCATGTAAAGTTCTCTTCCAAGTTTGACAAAAATAGGAAGGATAAGCGAGCATTGATCAGTGCTGCTTCAATATTTCCTGGGTCATCTGGTTCTTCAATGTCCAATAAGAAACGTTTGGAGCTAGAATCCAAGAGAAGGAAAATTAGTGCTGCTGCGGCCACTAATTTGCTGACGGGGGGTTTCAAGCCATCATCATGGTCACAGGGTACAGTTTCTTGCAGCAAGCGCAAGCAGAATTCCATGAATGCCAGACGTGTTTAGGTATGGTTCCCGGATGTTATGAAAGAGCCGGTGTTCTTTATTCTAAGGCCTTGGATCATGTTGTGTGAAATTTTTCTAATATGTTCTTTCCATCCTTTGCCTAAGTGTAAATGGCTCTGGATCTGTACATACAAATTTACTGCTTGGTTTGGTTTTTTCCCCCTCACCTGCCCCCCGAGTCTAGGGGATCCACACGAAGTTATTATATTGGATGTGCAACCAGTGTTGTATGCTATTGTTTCAATAAAGAAATGAAATGGCTATTACCGAAGATTTCTGTTTGTTCCCTCTTCCCTCTCTCGCACCTCTTTTTCGATCAAGTAGCGCGGAGTTTACTTTTGTTGCTTTTCTATCTTGTCATCCTTCATGAAATGATTCTTTGCGTTTTGAGGCCATCGTCCTGTTCATTTCAGAAAGGGGAGGGCAATCAATGTCCTTGAAGAATCTTGCTGTATTTGGTTCTTCTATTGGGCCATCTCCTCCCCTCAAAATGTTTTGAAGCCTTCGTTGTCGCCTGTTTTTGTTCAGCATCTATTTCAAACAAAAAGCAGCTCTGGAGAATTTAGGTAGGTCATGTCAAAAGAGAGGGATCACAGTGGAAATATGCGGGTACTTTTCCCTAATTTGAGGGAAAGTCCAAACCTGAAAGAATTTAGGAAACGAAAAATCCAGGCGATCAAGATGCACGGGGCCATTTATACCGTTCTTATTCCTACATGCTGGGCCCATAATTCTGTAGAATTTCTTCCATTTCCCCTCTAATTAAAGAATTGAACAAAGCATAAGAGGGATGATGATTTCCTTCTATCATCTGAATACATACTACTCTCCCAGTGCAATAGCCTATGTATTAACTAATGAAGATTTTGGGTCAAGCAGCAATGCTGTGTCTTTTATTTGCTGTGTCTTCTTATTCCCTTCAAGATCTGGTAATTGATACAGCTTACCAGATACCATAAAGATAGATGTGCATAGGCCACCGGATCAGTGTACAGCACACACTGCATAGACTTGTAAACTCCGAGCCATCACTTTACACAGCACGGCTGCAAAATCGAAAATGGCAGAGATCATCTTTTTAAATCTCTCCATTCGTAATCTAGTCTACATACATTTTGTTGGCTTATTCACCGTCCGACCAAAAAGAAAAAGAAAAGAACTTGCACAATCACAACTCTGTCATTGAACAGCAATACAGTTGTAGCACAGCACTGACATTAAGACCATATGTTACATCGACTGTAAGCAATGCACCTAACAATGCCATAAGATCACGCAACCGAGCCAAAACAAGCAAACAACCAACCCTTATTAAAAAAAACTCCGAACAGTGATATGCCAGGTACTGTCATTGATTATTGTTGACTTTTACTAGCCTATCATTCACATCCAATTTAATATAACAGTATCAGGAGGTTTCTTTCTTTTTGTTTATCTCAGAAACACAACTCAATTTAATATTGCAGGGGCTTAATTACAATCAAAAGATCAAGGTGAACCCGTTACTAACCAAAGTGAAATTATACATTGAAGTTTCACCACGTTAACCCTAAATATATACATCGCTTAAGTTAAGTGGATTTGGGTTCATTAGGTTTGTGTTGACTACTAAAGGAATACATTTCACTGCCAAAATGATGGTTCTATCTATGATGACTACTTGAGTTACTCAAGCATTGTTGCTTGTCTTGGACAGTCTTCCTCAGTTGTACTTACTGCTTTAAATATGATAGTAGCTTCGTTTATCATTCATCAGCTGCCTTTTATCTTCTGGATTGAGCATATATTGAAGCACGAATTATGATGGTTATTATTAGTCCGAACATCTATATATAGATATAGTATCATTTTATAGGAGGATGTGGAGGTCTACTATACTTTCATGCAGTAATTGCATTATATATATATATAGATAGATCTATGAACTCATTATTTGTTGCACCCAGTTTATATCATGGCATTCCAAGCTCATCTAGCGTGAACATTGATGATCTACAATTGTTCTTTTGCTGAAGATCGCGCGCTCCGATCGATTGCTTAGACCTTTCATTAAGTAGTCGATATATGCAAGAATATTCCGATAGAAAGGTAATGTGATTTTTACTTACAGTAATCGACACCAGAGTAAATAGCCGTATAGGATCTATACTATAGATCTTTTCTCTTTAGCAATGGACATTCTAAGATTGGTGCCTTTTAACATTCAACCCCAAGGAAACTGATTTTGATATGGCATTCATAATTTATTTCTTCGTAGTTTATACATTTTACCTCTTTCTGTCACAGTGGTAATGGAATTGAAACTGGTGACCGGAGGCTAACTTGCTGAGAGAAATGAGATTTGGAAAGATAGAAATGAAAAAAACGGATAGATATATCTCTATCTTAAACCATTGGCTTTAGCCGATATTGCTTCCTGGAAATTTGTTGTGACCAAATTGTAGAATTCTGAAATCAACTCCAGTACTTGAGGCTTTTTTTACCTGCGAGCTGCTCTCCAAAAAGCTTTTTTTGATACCACCATATGTTCCCTCTTCATTTCCATAAAAGAATAAACGCTGCCTTGTTCATTAACTAGCTTGTATATAAAAAATATATTAATAAATAGGCAATGTTTCTAATTTAGTGGGAAATCTTGGCATTGTCAAATTCTGCAGTTAATTAATTTAGCTGATAGGTTTGTTCTTTTTCTTTTTTTGGAGGATAAATTTTTGCCATCTGTTCCAAATTGGACAATACATTTGTACGCTATTTTTAGCCCAGCTATGCAAGTTTAAATATGTGGGAATTCTTGTTGGAAGATTGTTTCACCATAGATGAGAGATGTTTATATAGAATGAAAATTAAATGCTGAAATATATGTATATCCATGCTTATTCAAAATCCCCCTGGTTTTTTTGTCTCATTGCAGCTGCGATTTGTCTTCAACTACTACATAACTTCCAGGTGATCATTTAAACTTTTGTGGAAGAGAAAAGCAGTCTATGGATTGCTAACTCTCAGTAAATATTATTGTCTCTCCACGAACAAATGTAATTATGCTGATACAGATCCCCCAAAAGCATCATGTATTCTAAGGGCTGAACTTCCATCTTGTAGCCTCGTTTATTTTTTCTCATTCGAGCTATTAATTGTTCAGCTATGCTCAACTCATCTACTACTGTTTAATAGCTGTTTTAGATCGAGAACCATCACATTGCAGGAAGATTAAAAAGATATAGTCAATACAATAAATAGACTCCAAATACACACACATTGCAAACGAATTAGAATGCGAAGACTGACACATACCAATCCAATAGGTAGAAATGCTTACAATCTCTGAAAGAAATTATATATCTTTTCTTTCTCCTTCCACCATTAATAAAAATACTCCCTGGACATGAGTTCAACAAACACAAGATTTTAGGCACTTAATTCAATATAAGCAGTCAAAGTTGTCTTCGGCAAAAAAGGAATTTGAGGAGGACTGGTTTGCATTGCCATTTGTGGTGGTGGTCATGAGAATTGAAATGGAGTTTTGATCGTTGGGGTTTGGCATGTTCATGAAAATTGAATTAGGGCTTTCTTCATGGGCGTTTAATGTTGGTAGCTTCATGTTCGTCAGTGCATTATATTTATACTGGATTCTATCATTTGTCATGTCAGAATTCAAAGGAAACCCTGGAAACTCATCCTTGCAGTTTGTCCCACCTGGAAGCGCAACGCTCTCGGAGAAATCGAAAATCGAAGATGATCTTGGTGAATTTGTGATCCAAAAGAAATTCCCAGTGATGCTGACATAATCCATTTGATGTGGTAGCAAGTCATGATTGCTGGATTCTTTTACATCACCAACCTTCAATGGAGAACTCATTTCTTGGTTTACAGGAGCCAAATTTTCACCATATTCGAGGGGGCTAGAAGACTCAAACTTTTCCAATTTGTTAGGGTTTGCCTGAGAAGACCGATCACTAGACGTGTCTATGCCTTGGTTCTTCATCCTCTCTCTTGTCCTCTCCCTCGCCCTTGCTCTCGCCTTCTCCCTAGAATCTCTGTCAACAAGATTAAAGACTGGTTTGTGCACTTTCTTGCTCCTTTTCTCTTTAGGATTGCTCACTAATGAGTCATTCTTTGCCTTCGTCCCTCTCTTGTCCCCGTTAGTCTCAGGTGTCAGCTTGATGCCTGAAACAACCTCGCTCTCTGGAGTGGAACAAACACTCTTGCCGTCAGCACAAATGCTACATCTTCTTCTCCCTCCTGGAACACTATCTGTGAGCTCCTTGATCCCGGCCTTCGATTTTGTAAAGAGCCACTCAATAGTTTTGCTTGCTTTATCGAAGCCGAGCATGTCTTGGAGATCAAAGAACTTTTTGGAAATTTGAAGGGATAACCTCATCCTTCGATCTCTAGGCCCTTGAGCAGTATGGATCTTGCTGTGCCTGTCCTTCCCGGTTCGCCTTTGACGAATTGGCTGCTTTGAAGTATCAACATTACTTCTCTTCTTTTTATTGTTGATTTTTGTTTCCTCGTTTGATGCTGTAGGGATAGTCTGCGGATCATGAGCCTCAACTGCTAACGCAGTATTAGATCCCAAAACTTCCTCCTCCTCCTGATGCTGCTGCTGCTGTTGTGATAAGAGTTCACCTACCAGCAAATCATCAACATCAAGAAAGGGATCGGGGAAGTGCTGCAAGAATGTTTGAGAACAAGATTCTATCGAGCTAGGGTTTTCTGTGCCTGCAATCATGGTATGGTTAGCGTATTGATCAAAAGGATTGAAACTGCTACTTGAAGAAAACATAGCTGAAACACCGTTGCTTTTCAGGAGCTATTTTTGGAGTTTCTATTGGTGCAAGATCGAAGAAAAATCAGCCCTAGGAGGCTCTATTTATTAGTGATAAAAGCCTTATCTTCATCTCTTTCAGGCATAATGAACTGCAGTACTAGTAGTGCAATTTGTGAATTGTGATTGTTGCTGCAGGTACACGAACGTGTTGCCGGAAAGAGGAGCTCGCTTTGATAGTGATAAAGAGTACAAAATTGAAGAGTTAGCCCACATTCATTGGCAACAATTCACGTGGGTAAAGGTGAAAGTTTTCTCTGCCTATTCTTGCTCAGAGAAAGTGGAAGAGGGTCTTTTGAGGAGCTTATGAGATTTAGATCAGAGTAGACATGGCCACCTCTAGGAAACCTAGCTAGAGAAAGAGGGGAAAGAAGGACAAGTTATTATCTCAGTGGAGCAGCAGAGTGAGGGCCATGTAAAATTGAGCCAACTTGCTTTTACAGCCATGGGTAGGAAAATTTCCCTTGACTGGGCGACCAAGGCACGATTGTTTGTAGTTTTTTGAAAATTACTTTTTAATTTTTTTTTGTATTTATTTATCATTAAAAAAATTAATTAACGAAAAATATTTTTTATTCAAAAGAAAAATTTTAATTGGTTTTTAGAAAAATATTTTCTTTTTATTTTGGACAGAAAATACATTTTTAAAGTTGTAAAAGATTTTAAAATGTCATGTTATTTGTTAATTATATCAAATTCGATCCTCAAACTTTTAATTGCTATATATTTTATTTTGAATCTTTTTTTTTCAATTTCATCCCTTTGAATTTGATTTAATTTAATTTTTAAATCAATTTTGGCCCTTATTTTTATGATTTTTATTTGTTTTTCTCTTATCAATTTTGATCCTTATTAATTGAAATTTTTTATCTATCAGATTTGATCCTCATTCTTTTGATTGTTATTTATTTTATTTGAAATAATTTATGAAATTATTATTATTATTATTTTAATTTTATCATCTTTAAACTTTTTTTTCTATTAGATTTGATCTTCATTATTTTGATTGTTATTTATTTTATTTGAGATAATTTATAAAATTAGATTTTTTTTTCAATTTCATTCTCATTTAACTTTTTAATTTGTAAGATTTATCCCTCGTTATTTTAATAAAAATATTTAAAAATATTAATAAGATATTTTCTACCTCATTTTTCATAACATTGCTAAACACTGGAAAATATTTTCCAGTTTGTTTTTCATGAAACTATCAAATATCAGAAAATAATTCATTTTTCAAGAATCTATTTTTAAAAAAACTACATTCCAAAAAAAACTATTTTCAAGCAAACTAACGGGCTAAATATTACTTTCATTTCTCTTATTGCCTCGCATTATTGAATATGTTTTCTTTTAAACTAAAATAATATATGGATCTTTTGTGAGTATTTCATGAGTTTATTTGCAGCATGCTAATCCGCAATTATCTTGACCTTTGAAAATATTTAGTTAATCTTTCTTAACGAGGTAATGATTATTTTTAAAAGTTTTTTATTCAAAAATATATTAAATAATTATTTTTTATTTTTAAAATTTATTTTTTATATCAGCACAATAAAATAAAATAAAAATTTTAAACAAAAAAATATTTTTTTTAAAGTATGACTGTACCACAAAAACAATCAACCCCTAACAAAAATAGCATAATTTTCATATATTATTGTATTAAAAATACTGATGAGAATTTTACAAAAAAAAAATTGAAAAACAATGGTAGATCATATTAAAAAAAAAACTATACTACAAAGGGAAGAGAGACATGATGAACTGTCTTGATGCAATTGGACATTACAAGGATTAAATTAGCGCAAAAATGTTAGTGAGATGATTCTATGATGATAGAGCGGTCCGTTGAGCTAATCACTGCTGAGTGAGTTTGATGTATGCTGTCAACCCAGAACAACAATTGAAGCCCAAACCTCGTATCCTCGATCCTGATTTTAGGGTCTGGGCTCCCTTCGCCACAAAACCATCACTCTGTTGTTGTTGTTGATCTTGAAATCATCAACAGAGTTTGATTTCTTAGAAATCGATGGCTTTGGTTGATTCCTTCTCTGCTCCGATCTATCAAAGTTGACCATTAATCTCCCATAAAATTACATGGTTAGTTCTGGATAAAGGCTCCGGTAATTTTCCTCAAGTAAGATGAGAATTCAGGATGCGGTTTTTGGGCCTTTCCAGCCAGCACACTGTTAGGACTAAGTCAGTCAATAATATCCTAGCTAATAGGATCAAAGGATTAGATTTGATTTATTCTTTGTTTGTTAACCATGTTTCTAGGAGAGTCAAACGTGGGTTGTTTATTTTTTTGATTTCTGTTGTAATGGTTTGATTATATAAACTAGCTTTCATTCAATAAAGAAGAATGGTCTTTCTCTTCATTGTGAACTGCTAACCAATCACTTAGAAATAACAATTGGTATCAGAGCTTCAACAAAAGAGTCTGATCAAGAGAGAGGAGTGAACGTTCTCAAGAAAGAGAAGAGTAAAAACATAGAGGAGTGTGAGAAATCAGTGAGAAGAGTGGTAAAAAAAAAGAAAAAAAAAGGAAAGTGTGTGCCATCTGAAACACAGAGAGGAGTGTGAGAAATCAGTGAGTGGAGTGGTAACCATCTGAAACACAGAGAGGAGTGAAATCAAAGCCAAAGCCATGGCAGAGGGAAACTTTGTTCAACCAGCGATTCCCAGATTTGATGGTCACTATGACCATTGGGCTATGTTAATGGAAAATCTGCTACGTTCCATAGATTACTGGAGTTTAATAGAGAGTGGAATTCCTGCAAGCACAACTGGAGCAGAACACACGGAGGTCCAACAGAAACACATGGAGGAGCTGAGATTGAAAGATTTAAAAGTGAAAAATTATCTTTTTCAATCCATTGATCGCACTATCATGGAAACAATCCTGGATAGAGACCCTGCAAAGGGAATATGGGATTCAATGCGTCAGAAATATCAAGGGTCCACTAAGGTGAAAAGAGCACAACTACAAGCGCTGCGGAGAGAATTTGAGCTACTCGGAATGAAGGATGGTGAGAGTGTTGATGAGTACTTTAGGAGAACTCTTACCATTGCCAACAAAATGAAAACACATGGTGAAAGAATGGAGCAGATTGTTATTATTGAGAAAATTTTGAGATCTATGACAACAAAATTTGACTATGTCGTATGCTCCATCGAAGAATCAAATAACCTTGCTGAAATGACTATTGATGAACTTCAAAGTAGTTTGCTCGTACATGAGCAAAGGATGAAGGGGCACAAAGAGGAAGAGCAAGTTCTTAAGGTCATGTCTGAAGCAAGAGAAGATGTTCAATTTGGAGGAAGGGGTAGAAACCATGGAGGATTCAGAGGAAGTTTCAGAGGCAGAGGCAGGAGCTGGGGAAGAGGAAGACAATCTTTCAATAAAGCTATTATTGAATGCTTTCGATGTCATAAACTAGGACATTTCTCTTATGAATGTCCTGGTTATGAAAAAACAGCAAATTATGCAGAATTGGATTGCGAAGAAGAAATGTTTTTGATGTCACATGTGGAACTTCATAACTCAACTAGAGAAGAGGTATGGTTTTTGGACTCCAGTTGCAGCAATCATATGAGTGGGAATAAACTATGGTTTACAAAATTAGATGAAAAATTTAGACATTCAGTTAAGCTTGGCAACAATTTGAGAATGGCAGTAATGGGCAAGGGATGTGTAAAATTGAAAGTAGCTGGTGCAATACAAAGGATTGATGAAGTTTATTACATTCCGAAGCTGAGAAACAATTTACTCAGCATAGGGCAACTACAGGAGAAAGGATTAGCAATATTGATTAAAAATAATACATGCAAGATATTTCATCCAACTAGAGGCCTCATCATGGAGATAGCCATGACAGTCAACAGAATGCTCATAATGCTTGCAACAGTACCTCCAAAAGAATCAGTGGCTTTCTTTCAAACCAGTGAAGAAAGTGAAGCACAATTATGGCATAACAGATTTGCTCATCTTAGCTTCAAAGGTTTGAGGATGCTGTATTACAACAAGATGGTTAATGGGCTGCCACTACTTAAAGCTCCTACCAAAGTATGTGCAGATTGCTTGAGCGGCAAACAACACAGAGACAACATTTCAAAGAAAAGTCACTAGAGAGCAGCACACAAATTACAACTCATCCATTCAGACATCTATAGACCCGTGAATCTAGAATCCAATAGTGGCAAGAGGTATCTAATCACTTTCATTAATGACTTTAGTAGAAAGTGTTGGGTTTATTTCAGTTTAGAAAAATCAGATGCTCTTAATATGTTCAAAAAATTCAAGAATCTAGTTGAAAAAGAGGCTGGTTCCTTGGTGGAATGTTTACGCACGGATAGAGGTGGTGAATTTACTTCAAAAGAGTTTAATGAGTACTGCAGTATGAATGGGATCAAGAGACAATTAATGGCTGCATATACTCCTCAGCAAAATGGAGTTGCCGAGAGGAAGAATCGGACAATAATGAATATAGTTAGAAGCATATTGTCTGAAAAACACATTCCCAGAGAATTCTGGCCAGAAGCTGTAAATTGGTGTATACATACACTAAATAGGAGTCCTACTGCAGCAGTAAAAGAAGTCACACCTGAAGAAGCATGGAGTGGAGTTAAACCCTCAGTGGGGTATTTTCGAGTATTTGGTTGCATTGGCCATGTACATGTACCACATGAGAAAAGAACAAAGCTGGATTCAAGAAGCACAAAATGTGTATTGTTGGGAGTCAGTGAAGAAACAAAAGGTTACAGAATGTTTAATCCTCTCACAAAGAAGTTGATAATTAATCGTGATGTCATCTTTGAAGAAAATGCAACTTGGAACTGGGCAGAAGACAACACTAGTATACTGCTACGCTGGGAGATAATGATGACAGTATACATGAAGAAGAATTAGAAGAAAATGAGGAGCAGACACAAGAACAGATTAGGGAAATTAGAGATGAAGCAGGTACTGGAGATGCTGAAATTGGAGATAAAGCAGGTACTGGAGATGCTGTTAAAGAACCTGAAGCAGAAGAACAAAATGAGCATATTCAAGTTGCAGGTGTCAGAAATCGAAGAGCACCACACTAGATAGAGGATTATGTTACGGGAGTAGGCTTGTCTGAAGATTATGTCATGGGAGCAAGCTTATCTAAAGAAGAGGAAACACAAAATATGGTGTTATACACTACTGCTGGAGATCCACACACCTATGAAGAAGCTGAAAAAAATCACCAATGAAGAGAAGCCATGAACAATGAAATTGTTGCGATAGAAAGGAATGACACATGGGAACTAACTGTACTGCCGAATAATTCAAGGAAGATTGGGGTGAAATGGATATACAAGACAAAACTTAATGAAAAAGGTGAAGTTGACAAATACAGGGCCAGACTTGTAGCAAAGGGATATGCATAGCAACATGGAATCGACTACACTGAGGTATTCGCACCAGTAACAAGATGGGACACAATTCGAATGGTTCTAGCAATAGCAGCACAAAGAAAATGAAAGGTGTATCAACTGGATGTAAAGAGTGCATTTCTTCATGGGAAATTAGACGAAGATGTATACGTAGAGCAACCTCTCGGCTATGAAAAAAAGGAGAAGAACACAAAGTCCTCAAGTTGAAGAAAGCATTATATGGTTTGAAGCAGGCACCAAGGGCCTGGTTTAGCAGGATTGAAGCATATTTTGTGAAGGAAGGTTTTGCTCGATGTCCAAGTGAGCATACTCTGTTTGTTAAAATTCAAGAAGACAAGAAAATTCTAATAGTATGCATATACGTAGATGATTTAGTGTTCACTGGAAGTGATGAGGGGATGTTTGCTGATTTCAAAGCTTTAATGAAACGAGAGTTTGATATGACTGATTTAGGTAAAATAAAGTTCTTCCTTGGAGTAGAAGTTGTGCAGAATGATGAAGCAATTTATCTAAGCCAAAGAAAATATGCACTTGAAGTACTAGAGAGGTTTGGCTTAGAAAAGGCAAATTCAGTTCGCAATCCAATGATACCAGGTATGAAGCTGATGAGAAATGAAGATGGCGAGCAAGTGGATGTGACTCAATACAAACAAATGGTTGGAAGTCTCATGTATTTATCAGTAACCAGGCCAGATCTCATGTTTGGGATTGGTCTAATCAGTAGATACATGGAGAGACCTACAACTCTACATATGCAGGCTATTAAGAGAATTTTGAGATATGTGAAAGGATCTGTGAACTTGGGCATCCATTATAAAAGAGAAACTGCAAGTGATGAAAGATTAATGGCCTACTCTGATAGTGACTATGCCGGGGATCAAGATGATCGTAGGAGTACTTCGAGATATGTTTTTATGCTAAGTGAAGGAGCAGTTGCTTGGAGCTCCAAGAAACAATCGGTAGTCTCTTTATCAACAACTGAGGCAGAATTTATATCTGCAACTCATTGTGCGTGTCAAGCAGTATGGATGAGAAGAGTACTTAAAAGGATCGATTGCAAGCAAGGGACACATACTATCATACACTGTGATAATATGTCTTCAATTAAATTAGCAAAGAATCAGATTATGCATGGCAGAAGCAAAAATATAAATGTTAGATTTCATTTTCTACATGAGCTGTGCAAGGAAGGAGTAATTGAGCTGAAGCACTGCAATACACAAGATCAAATTGCTGATATTATGATAAAAGCTTTGAAGATAGATGCTTTTGAGAAACTAAGAAGCTTTCTGGGTGTTTATGAGATACCAAACGAATAAACTGCTTACTGACAGCAATGCAGTTTAAGGGAGGGATTGTTAGGACTAAGTGAGTCAATAATATCCTAGCTAATAGGATTAAAGGATTAGATTTGATTTATTCTTTGTTTGTTAACCACGTTTGCAGGAGAGTGAAACGTGGGTTGCTTATTTTTCTGATTTCTGTTGTAATGGTTTGATTATATAAACCAGCTTTCATTCAATAAAGAAGAATGGTCTTTCTCTTCATCGTGAACTGCTAACCAATCACTTATAGAAATAACACACACCGTCTTTCCCATCTTCCAATATCCTCAGAATAATATTTAGTGACCAAGAAGGAGACTCGGCATTCTTCCTCTCGTCAAGCCCCTTGCACCAGCTGGTTTTCAAAAGTGTTGAATACATAAACCGCTTCTATCCATTCTTCTTCCTTGTCATAGCAGCATCCACTCTAGCCTCGCAAACGCGTATTTGCTGAGGTTGTGACTGAGAGTTGCTGCGGTGGTTGGTGGTTCGTGTGCATGGATTGCACTACCATAACGGCCCAAAAACATGACAAGGCCTCCTCTCTGATCTCTCTCTTTTTCTTATTTTAATGTTTTTCCATTTGGTAATCTTTCGTTTCTTCTCTTTTTTACCTTAGAAGAAAAGTACTCTTTTGATGTAAGCATTGTCTTACAAGTATCATCTTGAAAGCATATTAATTATCTATACAAAATTAATTATCATCCACTGATTATTCAGCTTGAGAATACACAGAGTCGCGAAAACATTACAGATAACTAAAAAAAGTATACGAAGATCATAAAAGATATCAAATTGAGATGATACGAAGATAATGTTGAAATTTAAGTTACATAGATATGGGCGCTCGCGAGCAGTGTTCATGTTACTTCACTGTCATTTTCCTAGTCTAGATATATAGAGATTTATTCCCTGCAATGTTCCGCCAAGGTAGACACAGGCAATTGGACTTGTCTCTCTATTCACGTGCTTCTCTCGTGTGCTCCACATACTTAGAGAGAGAGGGGGGGAGGGGTAAATCTGTACTTAACAAACAAATCAGTCTATCTTAGATTCATTATAGATGTATAAGCATTTATTCAACCCCCCTGCATGCTGATTCCTTCGTGTGGGAATCTGAATACTGCAATAAAAGTATAAAACGTCAAAAGCGAGGTACTCAAGATGCATTTATAAGTAAAATAAATTGAATCTGAACTCATTGATATAATTGACAGTATAAAATCAGTCATATAGTACGTTTAAATTTGGTTTATATATATATATATATATATATATATATATATTATTTATTTAGAGTTCAAATACTGAAAATTCAAGAAAATCCTTAATTTGGTTATATTTAAAACTTCAGAGGAATAATTTAGTTGTTTTACAGATATCGTTAATGTTTGGGGGGGGGGGGGGGCCAACAAAACAAAGGAAATGAAAACGG
>Ga0325404_1000968_pt1 | contig 29690 bp, 14 predicted proteins | sample PopdelMetagenome_18_FD_205664 | JGI IMG/M metagenome (GOLD analysis project Ga0325404, IMG submission 205664) | Populus deltoides microbial communities from Bellville, Georgia, United States - Xylem-Control-R1 | ecosystem: Host-associated > Plants > Phyllosphere > Stem > Wood/Secondary xylem...
TCTACTTTTAAGTAAGTTGGACTTGTTTCTTTACTAAACCTATTTGCTGACAGAATTTATAGTTTGTTTTAGAAAACTCATATCTCTCATATGAGCTCTTTTCAGCTATAATTTTGCAAGAAGATAGGTATTTGAGTCAGGAGTCCAAAACAATTATATTTGCATCAAATAGACTTCTCTAACTCAAGATATTCAAGTTGGAATGGCCAAAAGTCAAAATTGGTAGAATGCGAGACTTGTCTTTGAAGGTTGTGATTTCTATCCTCTTTCTTTTTTTTTCTTTTTCTTGCCATATATGTATAAAAGGGTATGGATGTTACATTTCTAATGCCACTAGAATTATTTCATTTCAACCTTTACAGCTCAAGTTTTGCATAAAACATCGATCAGACATCAAATCTGTCAATATTTGACACGACTTAGAATATAGTCTGAATTTTATCTCCAATTTACTCTTTTTTGAATCTCACATCCAAAAATACCTTCAAAACATAAAACAAATATTATCAAGACATTATATATATATATAATGTCTTGATAATATTTGTTTTATGAACAAAATATTAGGTAAATATAGGTAAAACTATTGAATAATATGGTTACATCAAATACCCCCACACTTAACTCTTGCTCGTCCTCGAGAAAGGAAAGATAAAATCAAACTTCAGGAAGACAAAAGCATAAATAAATAAAATAATTTTGATTAATCTCGTAATCTTTTATCAATGTCCAAGAGTACATGCATTATAAACAAGAATACAATCAAGAAGGGTAAAACATAATTTTTCATGAATTTATTTACATACAAACTTCAAAACTCAATTAATCATTAGGATTTAAATGAAATCTATGTCATGTCAAAGTGATAGGTCCTCTCACTGATATACACTCAAACACTCACGTGTTTAGGGCTTATGCCTTCAAATCTCTCTAATTCAATCAATGAATATGTTCTACCATAAGATTGCTCTTCAATCTCATCTTCATTACTAAAATATTACAAGCTATACATAAATAAAAAGGTCTTACTTTTTTGTTGTAATGGGGTAAAAGAAATGAAAGCATACATGATACCTCATCAAAGCATACAAATTCACCATCTTTAAGCATCAATACTTAACTTCTTTTGATTTCAAGCTCCGTAAACATAGAGTTTTCAGAACATAACGGAACAACTTTTCTTTTCTTTTTGTTTTTTTAGGATGGGTCTACCTTTGGCAACCTTGGTCATTATTTTCATCAAGTATCACTTTTTTTTTCACATAATTTCCACCCATAATCTCATGAGATATCAATAAGCATATACTCCTCTAATCATTGGTTAAGAGAAAATGAAAACATCTAAAAAGTTAAGGCTTATAACATCGGTAAAGAAAAGAAAAGATAAACAAGCTCAAAAGGGCTCACTAAGAGTAATATATTTTGGGTTGGATTTTTTTCTTAAGTGGTTAAAATTCCTGGTGTCTTTATCATCTTCATATACACATGTAATGTAAATGTAATCTCAACAAGATATGAAGCAAGTTATAGAGATATATATCATTGAAAGAATGCACAATAAAAAAATATAATACCGAGGGCTTAAAAACTTACATTGGTACAACACTATTAAGTCAACATGATATATTTTCAAAGTCAATCCCTAAACTAATTAAACTTTAAAATTTGGATGCATACTCATTCATTCGATTTATATTTTTATTTATCTCAACTAATTCTTGTACATAATACTCATATTCTCATAATCCAAGATGCATTGTTTAATGGCCCAAAAAGCTTTGTGTCCAAGCTCTACTAGTCGATGACATGCTTTCTTGTAAATCATCCTATAAGGTGACATCCCTAGAGGTGATTTATAAGCAATCCGATAAGCCCAAAGTGTATCACCAAATCACAGACTTCAATCTCACCGATTAGGTTGCATTGCTTTTTCCAAAATAGACTTGATTTCTTAATTTCAACTGAGCCATTCGTTTGTGGATGGTAGGTTATGGAAGTCTAATGAGTCATATGGTACTTGCATAGTAATGCTTCCATTGAACGATTGCAAAAATAAGTGTTATGATCACTAATGATAGCTTTGGGGATTCCAAACTTGTCAAATATATGAGTCTAGATAAAATCTAAAACAACCTTAGCATTTTTAGTTCATGTGGCTTTTGTCTTAATCCATTTAGACACATAATCAACAACAAGAAGGATATAAAGATTACCAAAAGAAGAAGAAAATGGACCCATGAAATTAATACCCCAAACATAAAAAATTTCACTTACAAAAATATTCTTTGCATTTGATTCTTATAAGTGATATTGCCAGTTCTTTGGCATTTTTCACATGATTTATAAAAGTGATATATATCCTCAAATTCCTTTTGGGCTATTCTTTTTGCTCCAAAATGCCCACTGACACGATCAAAAGATTGATGTCTTATCCCAAGTGTAAGAGTGTCGAAGTAATAAATAACCCGGCAAGACCGGGATCGAACCACATGGAGATTAACTATATAAATTATAAATAATAATAATAATAATAATAACAACAACAACAAGTTAAAGAGAATTTAGATATGAAGATTAATGTGAAGATTAAACAATGATAAAAACAGTTGTCAAGGTTAGAGGATCTACTAATGATATTTTAAATAAGTATAATATAAACTCTTTTTATTACTCAACTAGAAACCGCACATAAAAGAGGTTCCAATCGGATGATTTGTCATTAATAACTCATTATAAATTATTAACATGATCATATTAATTATCTTATTTAAGTAATACAAAACTTTTAAATATTGTCAGGAATTCATGATGCTAACTTATGTTAACAACAAATCAAGTTCCTTTCATAGCACATGTGTAGGTTATATCATACGGTTGGCTATGAAAGTGCCAAGCATTTGTTGTACCAAGTGTTATACAACACAAATCTAGATTAACTATTTAACAAGCAAGGTATTAAGAATTAATAAGATAAAAATGATAAGACATGTTAATAACAAGTTGTTAAGGATATAAGAATTGAAGTCCATATTGAGTTTATATTATACTTATCCTAACACCATTAGTGAAACCTTTTCACGTTGACATAATAAACTTAGCTAAATATAATGAAGAAGAAAAACATAAATAAACAAGAGGAGAACATGATTATATAAGTATAGTAAAGGAAATGAAAGGCATAAACAAGAGATTAATTAAACTATAACATGAAATAAAACTAGAATATTAAAACTACAAAGAAAGAAAGTAAGTAAGGAAATGATCTTGATCTAAAAATCAAGATGCCTAAATGCATGGTAAATGCCTCCTTTTATAGGCTAAAATTCAGAACTATTGATTTGATGACTAATTGTTGAGTGGGTGGCCACCTCTTGACTTGGTAACAATCTTTATCTTCTTATTTGTAGAAAATGTCATTGCTAACATCAGAATTTGAGCAGATAGTCTTCATGAAAGTTCTGGAAAATTGTCTCAACTTTCTAACAAAACAAGAATAGGTGTATTTGGACTCTTAGAACTCGAGATATGGGTTGAACACTAAATAGTATCTGGCCTGTATGATAGATTCTGACTTTTCTGTTATTGTTACAATTTAAACTTGAAAACGGTCCTTTTAAATCTTGGACTATTCATGAACGTTTTAGGCTTATGTCTTAGCTTTCCATACATATAAACCAAACCTAAATCCAAGTTCTACAGCTCCAGTTATGATCCAATAACCAAATGGTGTTCCAGTTTGGATTGAACCAGCATCTCTTTTTTAAGCTTAGCCCTCTCTTTCTCTTCTCAATTTCAATAGTTAAACTCATCGATCAATCCTTTGATTTATGTGATAGGCCTACATTTAAGATGAATATTTACCATGAATTAAAGGTATCTTATATTATTAGACATGTTATTATAAAACATGCTCTAGTTAAGGAGTTATTATACTTTTTTGAAATACCATTAGTGGATCCTCTAACCTTGATAATTATTTTATCCTTGTTTAATCTTTATATCAATATCACATCTCAAAGCTCTCTTCAACTCCTTTTATGTTATTATCTATTTTTTTATTTATAGTTTATACAGTTAACCTCCTTGTGGTTCGACCCCGGTCTTGCTGGGTTATTTATTACTTCGACACTCCTACACTTAGGAGAAGACATCAAATCTTTGGTTGTGTCAATAAGCTAACCAGGATGTATGTAAATGAGGTTGTTAGATATCATGGTATTCTAATTTCCATAGTGTCAGACAGAGACCCACGATTTACTTCTAAATTACAGCCCAACTTTTAAAATTTCTTGGGAATAAGACTGAAATTGAGCACACCTTACCATCCAAAAATAGATGGTCAATCAGAAAGGACCATCCAGATACTAGAAGACCTATTAAGGGTGTGCATTATAGAATTTGAAGGACATTAGAAAGACCATTTGCCCTTGGTGGAGTTCACTTATAATAACAGTTATCATGCCACTATTGATATGGCATCATATGAGGCCTTGTACAAGAGAAAATGTTGTAGGAATGTGTTGGGATGAAATTAGGGAAAGGAAACTATTGAGACTGAAACATGTTCAAATCACCACTGATAAGGTGAAAGTAATAAGAAAAAGAATAAATGAAGCTCGGGATAGGTAAAAAAGTTATGTCGATATTAGGAGGGGACCCCTTGAGTTCTCAATGGAAGACAAGGTATTCTTGAAGGTAGCATAAGGGGAACATATTTTCTGATTTGGAATGAAGAGAAAACTCATCCCGTGGTACATTAGCCCATTTGAGATCTTGGAGAGGATTGGGCATGTGGCTTACCTATTAAGGTTACCTCCTTATTTGGAGAAAATACACAACTTATTCTATGTGTCGTTACTATGAAAAGCATAAATTGATCCATCGTGACTTCTGCCACAAGTTCTGATAGAAATAAGAGAAGATTTGACATTGGAAGTGAAGCAGGTGAAGATCTTAGATCGAAGTGAGAAGGAACTAAGAAACAAAAAAGTTTCGCTAGTAAAAATACTTTGGAGGAAATCACAATTTGAAGAATAAACGTGGGAGAGGGAGTCAGCAATAAGAAGAAAGCGTCCTGAAGTGTTCTCTACCACATATACGTCTTTTGAAATATCAGTGATGAAATTTCTGAAGGGAAGGAAAATGTAAGCGCCTATAAAATAAATGCATAAAATTAAGTAAATAAAAAAGAACCCATTAGTGAAATATGAAAGTTTTAGCTTCAAGTATGAAATACACATAAGTGAATAAGGAGAAATTAGGGCCTAATGTGGGAAAGACAAGGGATAAGAGGATTAAATTGAAAAGGCTCAAGTGAGGGGTAAAAACAAAAAACAATTGAGAAAAACTCGTCAACCTTAGGAAGAAGAGACTGGCTAACGACAAAAAAAAAAAGAAGTCATTTTTCTCTTTAGCACCTTCTCTCAAAGAGCAGTTAGAGAAAACACATGCAAGCAAATCCATGATATAAAATAAAGGGTTTGAGTGAAGATTTAAACACCAAAAACAAAATAAATTGAGGGAGAAAAAGAGAAGAGGTTGGTGGCAGTAGAGGGGAGATAAAGAGAGGCCAAAACATTTGAGGGAGAAGGAGTATTGAGGAGCAAAAAACACAGCTAGGACAAATCTAAAACCTACCTAGACCAATTTCTAATACCTTGGGTAAGTTTTATACAAAAATACTAATTCTTATATTAGGGTTCTTGAGGGATTTGTTTTGGGGTGGATAGAAAGTGAGGATATATTGTAAAGATGAGGGTGAAGAAGACTTGATAATATTTTCAAAATATTGAAGAATAAGATTAGTTAAAAAAGGCTTGAAGCCTCTGGCTAGACATGAACAAAATGATGGGGAAAAACTTTTTGATGTTGAATTATGCATGCCTATTAAAATAACAAGTGTAAGGTCATACAAGAAATTATGATGTGTTAAAACTTAAACATATAAACAAATTCATATGGTGGATGCTTTTGTGAAGTTTAATTTTGAATGTGTAAGATCTCAAGAATGATCATTTTTATGGAAATAACATGTTTTTTATACAATGATGATAAAAAGAAGGGAAGGATTGGTTGTGTGTTAGACCTACAAAACCAAAGATGTAGACAGTATTTCTAACTAACTTGTGACTAGAAATTTGACTAGTTTGAGGTTGAATTTGGGATATTATCCATCATGAAAGTTGTATATTTGAGTGTTAGCTTTTTTATGGGACTCAATTAACCCAAATTGGAGTTATAGAACTCTAGATATAGGTAAAAACATGAAGACAAGTAAAGTTGGGAACTACTGGACATCATGTACATCAAACCTTAAACCGAAAATTGAGACTTACAACTAAGGAAATTTAGGGTAGGTGTTCTAATGGAAAATGTGGTTAGTAATGTTATCTTTTTCAGGAAACAAACCTTATCCTAATTAGAGTTATAAAACTCCAAATATAGATAAAACATAAGAGAAGGGTCAGGTTGTATGTAACACCCTCAAATTATGATGTCATGAAATCTCAATCATTTCTTTACTAATATCAAGTATTGAATAATATGTCTAAGATTGTGGGATTTTTTTTTTGAAAATTTCGGCAGAGTTTCCTTTGTTTCTGATGTTACCAAGTTATCGACTATACTTCATTCAATCACAATACTCAAAACTTCCATTTTGATCCAACCATCCTGGATCATATCTCATCTCATCATACAATATTCCACATAATTATACTTCATTGTATTTTCTCAACCTTACATCATCAACATATAAAACATTAATTACAAACAATTATAAATTCAAAAGATTCATATTGAACTAATTATTACATTAACATGCATCCATCTTTTAAACATGCATGATTATATTTACTAAATATTCTTTTCGAGTAGTTTAATAATATTAATTCCTTACTCATACTTTTTAAATATATAAGTACCAAAAGCAAACATCTTCATGACACATATATTACAATCTATGTATAATACAAATTACATATAAAACAAATATATTACATCCCACAAAATAAACAGATTAAAACACAAAGCCTATATCTAACACTCTGCATCACCTCGTGAACAACATGTCTATATAATATTAATAAGAAATAAGGAAGATAGCACATTAAAAATGATAAAGCTATTATGTTCACAAGTTTTCAAAATATATCAACATTAATAACCCATTTATAATTTATTAATCTTATACTTATAAGACCTTTGTAACCAACACTCATTGCTTAATTTTTTTTTATTTGGTAATTCATAAATTCTACCTCAAACCTGACTAACCCTCTTAAATGGCCAATAATCAAATCGGTAATTCCATACGAATTACCCAACATCCGGCTTTTCTCTATCAATAGCCAATATAACCGGTAATTCATATATTCTTTATAATAGCCAATCTAACCAGTAATTCCATACGAATTACCCAATATCCGGCTATTCTCTATCAATAGTCAATATATAATCGGTAATTCCATAAGAATTACCCAACATCCGGCTATTCTTTATAATAGCCAATATAACCGGTAATTCCATACGAATTACCCAACATCTAGCTATTCTCTATAATAGCCACTTTAACCGGTAATTCCATACGAATTACCCAACATCCGGCTATTCTTTATAATAGCCAATCTAACCGGTAACTCCATACAAACCAGTAATTCCATACTATTCTATACGAACCGGTAATTCATACTAACCAACCGGTAATTCCATACTAACCAGTAATTATATACTAACTGCCCGACATCCCCATTATAATACCAACAGTTTCTTCTTCTACTTCTTCCATATCAACATGTCATAAAAAACTCATAACTAATAATGAAACTTTGAATTTTAAAGAAAGAGATGAATCACCCACCATCTGCTCATGATGGCCCAGCTCCTCCTGCCTGATGCCCTACTCCCGAAACAACTCCTGAATAAATCAAATTGCACTACATTATTATTTCTCCTACGTGCCTAAATTTGAAGCATGTAATATTTTTTTTATTTTATTGGGGTTTACACCAAAATTTTCATTCATTTATCACTTCATTTTCAACATATAGTTTTAATCAATTTTCTTCTTTTAATTCACTTAAAGAATTCTCCTATGAACTATTCCACCATTTATTTATTCCTTCTTTTCACATTCTCATGATGTTTCTTCACTTGTTCATATTTTGAATACTTCAAATAAGATAAAGAATATCATTTCTCAAACATAAAACAATCAAAACCTCATCCCCATATTTCCTCATCCTTAATTACAAGTTCTTTTCTTTAAAATTATTCAATTTCTTTCTTAATTGCTACTTACATTCACTATTTCTATAGTATTCTATCTCAATTCCATCATGTTTACTACTTTTCTCAAAACCCCCAAATTCTCATAAGAACCCTAATTTAACAAAAATCAAGAATATAAGAAATTAAATCAAATTTAATTGTCATTGTTTGATAACTTACTCAAATAAACCCAAAAACACTTCATTCAAGTAAGAATCTAAATTTTTCATGCTTACCGAGCTAAGTTCTCCCAACTTTTCTTCTCCTCCTAGTGTGGCCAGCCCTCCTCACCTTTTTTATATTTTCCTTCACTTGATTCTTCCTTAATTTAATGTTCTAAGTCTTTCAATCTTATAAGTTTCAAAGCTCTCTCTCACTTTTTCTTATTTTTCTCTTGATTTCTCACGTTCTTCTCTTATTATTTTTTTCTTTCCACTTTTGTTACTGCCCAGTTGGCAGTTCATAATAGAAAAGGGGCTGCCTTGTTTTAGTTTTAATGGAAAATTATCATTTTACCCTTAATGAGTCTTTTTGCTTCCATTTGACGGTCCTTATTCTTTGCTAGCACTACCAAGCTCCGTTCATCCTAAAATATTAACCAGATTTTATTCAATATATTTTAAGGTTCTTCATAAAATTTCAGCTCAATCTGATGGCCGGATTTAAAATCACGCCAATAACGTAAGACTAGTCAAATTGTGATTTTTCATCAAATTTTCCGAATTTCTCTAAAAATTGTGAAATTTTAACCCAAGCTAAGGCATCATATTAGAAGGCTCCACATGAATTTTTAGAATTTTTTGATAACCTGATCGAGAGTTATGAATTTTTTCTTTTGTTCTACATGAAATTAGTCAATTTATAATTTTTCGCCTAGAGGTTTTACATTGTATGTTATAGGATAGACCTATATGTTATTGTATTTTGACAAATTTAAGTGTAAATGGAAAAATTGGTTTTACCCCTCTTCATCAAAGTTGTGTATTTGTGTCTTAGCTTACTAAAGAAATAAACTCCAAATAAAATTGAGTTATACAACACTAGTGGGGAGAGAAACATTAAATAGTGTTCTAGTGCATTGTCATGCATTGTTAAACATAGTGAGTTTTAATATGAAGTTAAAAGAAGTGTTTCTTGTATGAAGAAGGAGTATGTAAATTTTTAAAAAATGTACTAACATATTCACTCGACCAGAGAAAGAGGTAAGTAAAATCTTGCTTACAACTTATTAGGTTAAATTTAAACTTTTGGTTGTAATTATGAATGCTAAGTATAAAAGTAATATGGATGAATCATAAATATGATGTGAAATTAATGTAATTGAGTTGCTTTCGCAATAAATGAAAACCAATGTTGGGATCGTTTTTAAAATTTTCATAAACCAATGAATTTAAGTTGCTTTCACGATGAGTGAAAGCCAATGTTAGGATCGTTTTCAAAGTTTTCAAAAACTAATGAATTTGAGTTGCTTTTGCAATGAACGAAAGCCAATGTTAAGATCGTTTCCAAAGATTTTGGAAACCAATGAATTTGAATTACTTTTAGATGAATGCCAATGTTGAGGTCGTTTAGAAGTTCTCAAAAACCAAATGAAATTGGGTTACTTTCATAATGAGAGAAAGCTAATGTTGATATCATTTTTGAAGTTTTTCCAGAAACCAATGTGATGAGGTTGTTTTTGCAATGAGCAAAAACCAATGTTAGGACCATTACTGAAGTTTTCAAAAACCATGTAATTGAGGTTGTTCATGAAATATACAAAAGCTCAATATTAGGAATGTTCTTCCTAGATTGGTAGAAATCAATAGTGGGAGATGGGTTGTCGAAATAAAACTAGTATGGTGGAGTCATCGCAAATTTTTTATGATTAAGTATGTTCTATTTGTTTTATGAATGCATGTGTAATTGTAACAATCATTCATAAAATCTTCCATAGGATTGGATAGGAATAATAAGAACCCTCGTCATCGTATATACTTAGGAGTAAAATTGTGTTTGAAATTTGAATTTATGCTTAATTAATCTTTGTTGTAGGACTTTCGTGTATTGGTGGACTAAATAATTAGGCATGAGACGAACTCCAGGATTTTAGAACTTTTTTTGTGCATGTAATTAATTTTGTAAACTAAACTAAAAACTCTTTTCGTTTCTTTTTTTTTCTTGATTACATTGTCCTATCTATGTTGGATTTATGTAATGAAATACTTAAGTATAATATTTTATGTGAGATGACATTTATGTACTTTCCATAGAAATTTCCATGATTATTTAGATTATGCTCCTCTATCTATATATATCTCAAGATCAATAGGTATATGTGATGTAACATGTTCCTTTCCTAACAATTGTTTATAATTACATTCTTGTAAATGAATATGTTTTCGAAAGGCATATATATATTTTGTGTGTGTGTGTGTGTGTGTGTGAGAGAGAGAGAGAGAGAGAGAGAGAGGTTGAGATTGACTTATGGTTAAGATGATATGAAATAAGTTCTAAGACGAATGGTTTATGTGGTTACAACAATTGTGCAATGAAGGAATTAGTCAATAACTTGGTATGTCCATTTATAAAGGAAACTCTGTCAAATTTTCATTAGAATTGCTTATCAGTAAAAGAATATGATGATGTGTATAAATACAAAAAAAAATTGTCATGAAAAGAAGTCACAAACAAAACACATACTCGGTTTGAAATGTGAAATTATTATAGTATTTCCATATTTAACATCCTGTAAAGGATGGGGGTGTACAAGGCCAAAGGACTTGCATGAGGTTCTTTTCTCATTGAAACCCCTATGTTTATTGAATTCATTTTGCTCCATTGTCTTCCTTTTTTGTTATCAAATGTAAAAAATTGTATAGATCAAAAGTGAAACACAGCTGGAAACCAGCAAGTCAAAATATACAGACATATACAGATCAGCTAAAAGGAACAGGCTCTCTTGAATAATCTAAGGGAACATGCTCCTTGAAACAAAGAAACCAAATCAGCTAGCTAAACAAAACCAGTAAACGAACGCCATATCACGAAGGATAGGGCCAACAACAAAACAGGAACACATAGGCTATAAGCACCTAACACAAATTAATAAACTGCAGGGCAGCCCAAGACATCATATCAACCACAGCATGCATCCAGAGACCAACGGCTACTAGAAATGATAACAAAGCATAAGTAAATGCTAGCGAGAAGCCAAACAGCAACAAACCATAGCTGAGACTAAGGCTCTAACCCCAATAAATCACAAGCAAAGCAGCAACAAGAAAATGCTGCGCAAAATCAAACTAGCCAGCCAGCAGAACAAACCACCAGCAGTAACAGCAGGCACAAGCCAGACACAAACAAAAAAGAAAGACTGCACAAAACCAAACTACCTAACCAGCTTAACAAAAGAGCAGAACTGTCAGCAAAGCTCCACCAGGAAAATCAATCAGCTCAATCTGTGGCAAAACAGAAAAGTTGCCATAAAGGAAACAAGCAGGGAATCTGCATAAGAGATAAAACAAAACCAACTAGTCTACCAAATAGTTTGCAGGCAATTCAATACAAACCAATAAGAAACTAAAAGAACAACCTCCCTATCAAAATACATAATGCAAATAAAAAATCAAAAGGTGGATGATGGAGCAGAGTCATCCGAGTTGTGCAGTGGCTGAAAAGCGACAGCAGGGGCCTCGGACTTCCCTTGCGGACCCAAACAAGTAATGGTAGCTGCTTTGCTTCTAGTTAAATACTGCCTCTTGGGAGGGGCAGCAACAGTATCACATTCTTTATAAATATGTACTCGTGGAGTAGTAGGGAGTGTGGAGCCAAAGTGCTCAGATGCAGCAACTTTGGTCCTTTTGCGACCAGGAGACTAAGGCCTCGGTTCACCAGCTGTGACAGCTTCAGGGAACATAGGATCCACTAGGGGATCAATAAAAGGGCCTGCACGATACGGTTCCTACTTCTCAACAGCAGTTGTCTCTGCAGAGGGGCTGGAGTTGGCAAAATATGCTAGAGTTTTATAAGGCCTTTTCGTATGTTTGGGTCTGATTCCTTTAGTGCAAGTGATAGTAGAATGGCCCAGGACCTTATACTGCTTGTAGAAACGTTGAAGTGATTCATACATAACCTGCTGGGGCAAAGATGTACCATTGGGTAGAACCACATTGACAGAGGATGGCAAGTCTGAGAGCAGGTCAACTTCAATAAGAACTTTAGCATACAAAAGTCGGGTCATTTGTGCAATAGGATCACCATAGTGGATTGGCTTCCCAATCATGCTAGCAATTTTCGATACGTAAATTAGGGTTCAGCATCTTAGAGGCAGATTTCAAAACCTCACCCAAGTTGGCATTGTGGTCATTTCAGTGGATTAAAAATCAAAGAAATCTAACATTACTTTCAGGATGAGAGGTCGGCCAAATACTGAATATAGACCTCTTCCTAGAACGTCTAACATTTCCATTTCAGAGGAGAAGGCAAAGATTAACCAGCCCGAATCATGCATTATGAAGTGAGCTTTATGTTGTCAGTTTTTACTAATGTAAGTTAACAAAAAAGCATATTCTGGGAACTTCCCGACAACATAGCTAATCAAATAGAATTTCCACTTAAAAACAAGTTCATTGACATCAGTTTCCTGAAGATGACATGATGCAGAGGATGTATATTCAGGAAAGTGAACAAGAGCTGGAGACTAGGAATTTGAAGTACCTGGTGGTGTGTCAGCGGGAGCACCCCTGCTACAGCCAAGTAGAGACTTATCCTTCGCTAGGGATGCGAAAGAGGTAGTGCCAACAGGGGAAGGAGTGACACTAGAAGGAATTGCTGAAGGGTGGCCTTTTTTCAGAAAATGCTAGGGAGGGATCAGAAACAGTAGACGGTGCGAGGTTGAGACCGCCTGAGCCCGGGTAAGAACCGCTAGGGTTAGACCCGACCAAAAGTTTGATGGGTAAGAGGCTTGGTCTAAAGATGCCACAGGAGCCTTCATTGCAACCACAAGAAGCCGGAGGATGTGGTGATTAAGCAGGAGAACTATTGTTTTGCACGGTTTTGTTCTTGTGTTTAGATGAAACCCTAGTCGCACTCAAGAGATCAGTGAAATCAGAAAAAAACAATGTTTGTTCTGGGTGGAGTGGAGGTTAGAGAAGGGGAAATAGAGCCATGTTGAACCGGAGAGCAGCTACGGGACTGAACCTTAGGCGTGCACGAGGTAGACGCATAACGATTAGTTTGAAGCTAGAAATCGCCCTGGGTGGAACGAAGAATTGAAGATTTGTTTTTTGATTTTGTCATAGTAGACCGAAGAAAGAAAACTAAGGAGTAGATGACAAGAGAAGAAGAACAGTGCACAATAAAGGAAGAATACAGACACGGCTTGGAGCAGACATGTCATTTCTCTCACTACAATCGGGAGCTTCTCTCTCTTGACTGCTCTGCTCTTTCTTGATTCCCATTGTCTTTTGTTATACTTCTCAATGATCCATACTTTTATGAAATCACTCTCCTTATCAATGCACATCATTACAAGTTTTCCTTCGTATTTGACAAGCCCAATATCCTTGCTATCATTGCCTCAGAGGCTAGTGGAGAAAGTGGAAACAAGAAATAGCTCTCCATTTTCACATCAAATGCAAATATGTTTCTTTTCCAAATAAACCAATGAAATGAACCATTCACGAATACTTTTGTCATATGAATAAGGGACTCCTCTTGTGGAAACTTTACCTCATCCAACAACTTCCATCTCCAAGTTTTTGAGTCAAAAAACTCAACTCTAATGTAGTGGTATATATAGAATTCATTATCATGTGGATGAAACTTAGGCTTCAAGAATCACATGATCTTGTAGTGTAAAGGTTTTGATCTTGCAATCATCACGCCAAATTCTATAGTATCATATTGTGTCTTTGGAATCGAGATATACTGTCATTGTTTGGTAGTAAGGTTGTCCACATAATATCATGGTTCATGGTATATGTGACAGAGTAACGCTCATTGATTTATTGATGCTACAATCTCCATATGGTCAGGAAGGAAATGAAATGACATTTCAGGATGGGGCTTCAAAATGTCAATTGAAACAAAAGAAACATGATATTCATTCCTGATTATACTTTGTATAAAGAACCCAAAGACAATGTTGGCTCTTTGGTTGTGTAGCTTCGTGAACGTGGTTTTGTAAGTGAATGCATTAAAACTTCATAGATTGCATTCGGGCATAGTTCATAAGATGAGTTCATGGTAAAGCAAAGGTTCTTGTTACCAAATTGCAGAAAACCATAATGATGCTTCTGGATTGGAAGTTGAGCAAATCCTCTTTAACATTGTTAAACATTGGGAACTCTTGACTCTTTAGGGGAAAACTAGATACTTATATTTCAACCTGTGAGCATGCATGTTAAATGTATAAGCATGTTTTTATATGATGAACTCGCCCTTAAAGAGTGACATATAGTCGTTACTTTTGCATGATGAATAAGAATTTTGATTCTTACCCAAACTATATAACAAAAATTTTTTGAGCGACGACCATTGTATCACCTATAAGCCCTGAACTCAAGATGCTGCATGAAGAGCTTGCCTTGATGCAAAATATGTGTAGGGAGCATACACCCTAAAACCATATTCTAATCTTTTAATGTGAGATAGGGGGTAGGTTTACTACTTGATCTCTAAAAAATGATGTCACGTCACGTCGTATGCGTACGTACGACACACATAGAACATAAAAGCCTAGTCCAATACTATCAAAACATGAGGTCCTTAGTGGAGTCGCCATTTTATCGCTCATTCATGCACAACATTGCGATAACGGGATCAAGAAATCACCACCTAGTTGTTTGATTCAGGGTCACTAAGAAACTCGGGTAGACTAATCTTATATTAAATTCTAGGATAAAGGACTATTTGTGGCTAGAGAAGGTATTAGCACCCCTAGCACGCCTTAATTGAGTTAAGATGTATTGTATGGTTTAGATGTAGCTTAAAGGTATTGATGGGTTCCTGACCAATGGTCTGTCTATGACTTAAAACAAATATTTACGCTTATGAATAAATCTAGTATTTTGAATTTATTATGGGCTCGTATACCTAAATAAATTCTTATTGGAAAACAAACCATATAGGTGCCTTGACAAGGTTCACCAATCCTGGAAGGCGAAAGGGTTTTCCACAACTCGTATATCATGTTGAAAAATACTTCCAATTAAAATTGATGAATATCTGAAATAATTCTGAGAATTTTCTAATCAACTTCTGGTATTTAAATATCAGCTTTCTTGTAGGTCTAATATTTATATTATAATGTTTACCATTAATTCTCACAAAAAAAATTAGGGTTTTTAAAATATTAGCCAAGTTCTCATGGATTCAATAAACTATATTAAATCCAAAAAATGCATGCAAAGATATTTTTTGAATTTTTATGTATATAAAAAATGTTAAATCATACCATTTATTTTTTAATATTTTGTTAGCTAAAATATGATTTTTATTTTTTAAAAGACTTGATCATATGCACACGAAATGTCTGAGATTTTGATGAAAAATAAGTATTTTAATACTAGGTTAATATTTTACAATATAAATCTACAACCTTGAAATTAAACAAAATTGTTGAATAAACATGCAAATGACCTGTTTGGAAAAAAAAACTCATTTTTATTCAAAACAAAGCTATCAAAACAGGCTTAAGGACATGTTTTCCCAACATGTCCTTAAGCCTAAATTATTTTATTAAAATAGTAGCAAACCAAAAAAAGCCTTATCCATTGACTTGACCGGGTTGACCCAAAATTTTAGGTTCGGCTATAAACCGAACTAAAAATCCTTGTTTGACTTGAAAAAATAACCCAAAACAAAACCGAAGAAAAAAAAAAGATTAAACAATAAAAAAACTAAAAAACTAAAAACATATTAAGTAAAACAGATCAAATATTAAAAAAAAAACACAAAGAACATTTACAATAAACCTAGCCACATGACTCTCAAATCAAACCAGATATGGACAAACCAATGACACAGACATGTTGAAAATTAAGCAATGATTAATAATATAACATCCATTCATTTTGATTATCACTCAAAAGTCATAATTTTATTAAAATAAATTTTGATTCAAAACTAAAACCCTAGGATTAAAACAAAAAAAAAACATGTTATTGATGCAAATAGACCTTTGATTATTAACAAATTAAGTATAAAGAAAGGCTTTGTGCAAAGAAATTGACCAAAATTAGTTCAAATCCAAGAACTAAGACCATGTTCTTCCAAAAAACACGAATAACATTGCCCAGAAACTCAACAAAAACTTATTCATTGCCCAGCACTGCCAAGCCCCAAAAATGCACATTTTAGGCCTCTAAACACACTGCTCTCTTAATCCCCACAACTCACATTGTCAATACCAAACATAATTGAATAAAAAAACAAAAAACATCAAATCATCACAAAGATACATTAACTTCCAATTTCATAATTGGGTTGCTAATTTTATCAATTTTATACATTTTAGTTCTCCAACTTTTTCACTTGTCATTTTGGTCCTCCACCACCAATTTTAGGCTTTCTTCTTATATGTCCTCTTATATATATATATGGTCAAAAATAAGTAACAATATGTACAAGTTCTTAGAATTTAATTGATCAAAAATATAATTTAAAGAAGCATAAAATTATTATGCGTCTGTTGCCTTTCTCATTTTCAACTAATTAAAAAATATATAAAATTAATAATTCGTCACTTAATCACTTGTTATTACTATTTGTATGAAACTTTCTTTGTATAATATGTTTTTTTCAAAATATAAAGTTGATGTCCATTTTATTAAACTTACACAACCACATTTGCAATGCAACCAAAGATTGAAAATAATTATGCATATAATTTATTAAATATAAAAAAAATCATAAAAATAAGTTAAAATCTCAAAAGCTAGGTAGCAAATGCCAAAAGAATTACAAGTCATGGTTCATATAATATGTAGGATATATACAATTAACAACAACAACAACAACAACAATAGATAAATTATATATTAATTTCTTTTGAACTTTATGCTCAATTTTATATATATAAAGGTTTTTTTCATTAAAATCACACAACTTAATAAAGAAAATAGTCATTATAAACAAAAACAAAACAATCACACACATAAGTACAGTGTTTTACATGTTTGTCCATGCATACATCCACATGCAAAAAGGAGAAAATTTTATTATTTTGAATTAGCACAAGTTAGGAGGATTTTAACTCTACTTTCAAGTACTTGTAATCCTGATAGCACACGATAAATGCCTTGTATAACATATAAACAAAGTACACCATATATTTAGTATAATCCAAAGGTATATTAGGCTATACCACCATAAAAGATTTATTCTTGTATAGTGTGGGAGTAATGTCACCACACCTTTAGACTATCTAATTGAAGTGCATTCATATATAGGTCATTTTGTCATATAACATTAGCCCTATAATACAATATATACTCAACAAGTCTTCATACTAGTTGAATTCTACTAAAGCTAAAAACACTTTACCTTGCATTCAAACACCTCCAGGGCTAAGTTATGCCACTTTTAATAACGCATATAAAATCTAAACACTACTTGAACTTATACAGAAAAGGTAATATTATCAACATATTAATTGAGTTAATTGTAATAACAATATTTTTCACAATAGCATCATATAAAAGTAGTAATAACCCAAATGAAATGGGGACATCAATATATTTTTCCTCTTATGAAACATATGGTATTTAGTTAGATATATGACATTTGGACTCTCATGCACAAAGTCATATCCTGGTCGAAATTGAGTTCACTAAACAAACCTCTCAACCAAATAGTTATTTGTATGCTTAAGTTGCTAAAAAACTTTCAGCTTCTATAATAGACAATGCAATAACAGATTACAACATGACATACCAAGAAAGTATCTTATATATCTTTCAGATATTGAAAGATCCGTTAATAGTCATTTGATGAAATCCTCTAGTTCTTTTCTTTCATTTTATCAATCGAGTATTCTATAAGGCTGCCTCAGTATTTAGAGCATAAAATTATAGTTAAGTATATTATATATCTTTTCTTTCATTTCATATAACAATAATGATGTGTTGCTTAGTTGACTCTGAAATTATTTGAAGAAGATCTACTTATCTTCTTAACTCATGAGAATGATTTCTCTTTAGCTAAAAAAGAATATTTTTTTTATTTATTGAACCATTAGAAAAGAAGTTACAATGCTTCCAAATTTTTTTTAAATACATAAAAATCATAAATTTTTTAGCTGGACAGGTTTCTAAAATGTTTGCATGATTGAATACAAAATACTCTGCCAAGCTTCAAATAAGTTAGTTTCAGTGACTCATATGCAAATGTTTGGAGAGCCACCCTAAGATTACTTAGGTAAATTTATATGACTTCCTCAAAGCTTCCTATAAAATGGATGCATTTTAGCTTATTTTACATTATTTATAATCAGTTAATCTTTAATGTTCAAAAAATTAAAATAATACTTTTTTTCCAATCATAATATTTTTAAATTATTTTTAAAGTAAATTGAATTTTTATAACATATATGAAAATGTTTTAGCTCAAATACTAAAATAATAATATATATATTTTTAATGAGAGGGTGGAAAAGGCACAATATTTTCTCAAAACATACTAGCTCAAGAATATATTTGATCAAATAGATAGTACTAGATAGGTAATATATGTTACGCTACGGGCCAACCTATTTTTTTCATCATAAAAAAGATATCAAGATAATATAAATATTTTAAAAAAAAAAAGAAAAAATTTGAGATTATGGTCATTGACTTGCATAGATTTAATAAGCTTGTCTAAGTCAGCACATAGGTGAATTTTTAAAAATACATCCTCCGAAAAAACTAGACATTATAATTTTTTATCATCTGGCTTGAACAAAAATCAAATCAAATCTATAACCTAGTTGTGGGATCGGGATTACCCAATGGAAAGCAAACTGGATAAAATCATGAAACTCAAATTTTAAACCAATCTAATAATAAAATGCAAAATTTAAAAAACAATTAAAAGCAATGAAAAAAAAAACCCGAGGCAAAGCTTGTGAACCTGTTGAATCCATGACCTAAAACATAATATTGGGATAACATTATAGAAAATAAAGGTAAAGAAATAAAGAATAGCAATTTCCAACAAACACAATAATGATGGATAAAATTTTTTAAAAAATAAAAATGGTTGAAGCCAACTTGGTACATCTTTTAGAACTTGTGACACTGATAATGAGGTCACATTATAACATAAAAGGCAAATCTAGAAAAATAATAATTTCAAATTCTCAACCAACCAAAATAATTAGGGATAAAATTAACAACAAATCAACAAAAAAAAGGGATAAAAAAGAAAGAAAAATTAGATTTTAAAAGAATGAGAATCAAATTTGACAAAAAAAAATCAAATCAAATCATAAGGGATAAAATTGAAAAACAATTTCAATTAAGAAAAAAAAGAAAAACTAAAAATAACAATTAAAAGAATGAGAACCAAATTTGATATAAAAATCAAATATCAAGAAATGAAATTGAAAAAAAATTCAACAAAACATTCAAGACCAAATATATTGTAATTAAAAGAATGAGGACCAATTTGATATAAAAATTAAATGTCAAAGGATGAAATGAAAAATAAAAAAATTAATTCAATAAAAGATTCAAGACCAAATGCATTATAATCAAAAGAATAAGGACTTAATTTGATTCAACAAACAAAAAACCAGACTTCTTTATCTTTTTTTTGCAATGCAACATGTTTTTTTAGAAGGGGGGAGAGAGAGAGAGAGAAGGGAGGGAAGAAAAATTATGTGGTTGTAACTCAACTGCTGATCTTCTGATTGCACGCACCTCACCACAGTCATGGGGGTAGTGAAGAGCATCAAACGTCGTCCTAAATAATGATATTCAGAGTTGTTTCAGCACCGCATATATCACCTAAAAAGTATGATCGATGCCCACATACATGCTCGTGCTAGGCATAAATCAACCATTTTTAATTTAATTTAATATATATATATATATATATATATATATATATATATATTAAAAACACAATTACACTTGACCCCACATTAGAATAATAAAAAAAATAAATAGAAAATAACTAAAGTGTCTTCACATTTAAAGTCAAGAAAGATTATTGTATAAGTAATTGCATTGTACAAAAAAAAAATTAAAAAACTTGAAAAGCCCCTTGACCTAATTAAAATATTTTTTTCTTTTAAAAGTAATTTAGTAATTACAATGTGTAACAAATATGTAAAAACACTCATTAACCCTCTCTTTTCTTATAATGACTAATAGATCCCAAGAAAAAAACCTTCTCACCCCTAAGTTCAAGTTAAATGAGTTTTCTCTCCAAAAGCAAAATAGTAATTTTATTACACGAATCCACGATAAAATATGAATGTGTGCATAATAAATAGATGATTTTTTTTAGCTTTTTGTATAATAAGTCTCAATATACAGTAACGATAATAGTTTAGGTGCAAAAACTATTAGTTTATAATTAATTTATTTCTTATTTATTCTAAACAACTTTTTTTTTTTATGAAAACATAAGTAAACATGTTATTAAATACAAATTTTCCAAAATGGATAACAAATAGGTCTTGTTTTGAACACAAATTTTCCAAAATGGATAACAAATAGGTCTTGTTTTGAACACTTGAAATAAAAAATAGAATGAATATAAGAAATTAGATTAATCAAGCAAGTCCCTTATTTATTTTAATGAGGTATTTCTTCAATATATCCTTATATTTCAATTAAGTCAAGTTTGTCCTTGAATATACATTATGTGTCTAATTGATTATTTGAGTTGAGTTTTCCTTATTTATATTTAAAATTTATTGATTTATTTGTGTTGATGAATACCGTCTAGTTTAAAAAAAGATTTTCTTTTTTTTTTTTATTCTTATTTATATTTTAAACTATTTTTGCTTTTTTTCCCTCTCTTTATATGGAAGAAAGTACCAATCACATGTCATTCAATTAATTATCTTAGTTAAGTGGATGGTAGCATGGGCAATTTGATATTAAAAATTGTTGTAATATAGAAGTAATGTGTTGTAACATACAAGAATTGAAGTGTAACATATTTTTATATTTAAATCATGTAATGTATCATTTGATTACAATAGTCTATGATTTAAATACAATAAAAAAAATAGAAAATTAATTAAGTTTGAAAAATATCCAGGAGAGTAATAAAGTTTAGTGAGTATGATATATATGATTCATATGTCAAACCTATTAAATTGTTAAATGAATTATGAAGATGAGAGATAAAAATAAAAAAAAAAAGAAAGCAATATAAAAGATATATTAAAACACTGATAATAATATATTAATATAATAAAATAAATCTTAATAAAATAAATTATTAATAAAAATTAGAGTGAGTCATATGAGCTATTTAATAATACCAATTTATACCCATCATCATTTGTTGTTTTTTTTTTTATTATTGTCGTTGAATTTAATTTCATCAGATTTTTTAAAAATATTTCATGGATGATATCACTGAAGTTTTGATAACGCTATTAAATTTCTTTCTCTCTCTTCTCCTCCTCCTCTCCTTTCATGTGACATACTCGCGAATCACACGCACACTAACACACACACACGAATCATTGACATTGTAGCAGACGTCTAGGATAGGCTGTGCTGATCAGCGTGAGAGTGAGAGTGAGGGTGAGAGTGTGTTATTCCTGTAAAGAAGTCACACAGACTGAGAAGATGACAAAAGTGGAAGTAGACTTTTGAGAGGATTGGCATTCAATTAAGACCATCTAATCAGAAGAGTATACTGTCCTTTTCCCGTCACTCCAAGGTGACAATAGTAAATAAAAAGCGTCCCATGATAGAGATGAACACGGAGCTTAATTTCTTTCCTTTCTCTTGTAAAGATGATTGAGATGGATGAGACCACTTTAAGTATACTTTTTCCTGAATATCTACGTTCACATTACTCTTTCATAAATTAACTGCCGGCCGGACACAGTTTTTTTCATTCTAAAAAAATAATTGTTAAGAAAAAAAAATCTGAGATCTGTTCATTGGTTAAATTGATAATATAAATGATCTAATTAAAAAAATATAATAACAATAAATAAAATAAAATAATAACAATGAAAATTAAACAACTAGATTATTAAACAACTCAACGATAAAGGACAAAATTAAAAAGACAATAAAAAAATTCTAGTTAAACAAGGTTAACTCGCAAACTTTGTGACCATGGATATAAGATTGGATAATCTCATAAAAAAGTACTAAAAAAATCTGAATACTAATTCCTAATAAATCAAATGAAAACATAACTAAAAAAAAGAAAAGGGTAAAGCGCATTCTTGACACGACCAAAAGATTGATGTCTTCTCCCAAGTGCAGGAGTGTCGAAGTAATAAATAACCCGGCAAGACCGAGGTCGAACCACAAGGAGGTTAATTGTATAAATTATAAGCAACAATAACAATAACAATAACAATAATAATAATACTAGTAGTAGTAGTAGTAGTAGTAGTAGTAATACTAATAATAATAGTAGTAGTAGTAATAGTAGTAATAATAATAATAATATCAATAATACTATTAATAATGATAATAATAAAGATTAAGAAGAAGAAGAAGAAGTTGATGAGAACTTGAGATGGAAGATTAACGTAAGGATTAAACAATGATAACAACAAATGTCAAGGTTAGAGGATCCACTAATGGTATTTCAAACAAGTATAGTATAAACTCTTATTATTTAATTGGAAACCACACACAAAGGAGGTTCCAATAAGATTATAAATTGTTAACATGATCACATTAGTTATCTTATTCGAATAATGCTAATACTTGTAAATGTTGTTAGGCATTCATGATTATAACTTATGTTAACAACAAATCAAGTTCCTTTCATAACTCAGGTGTCGGTTATACCATACAGTATGGGCTATGAAAGTGCCAAGTATTTGTTGTACCAAGTGTTATACAACATAAATCTAGATTAACCATTTAACAATCAAAGTATTAAAAGTGAACAAAATAACAAATATAAAGCATGTTAGTATCCAACATTAAGGTCCATGTTAAGTTTATATTGTACTTATTCTTACACCATTAGTGTACCCTTTTCACCTTGACATAATTAACTTAGCTAAACATAATGAAAGAGAGAAACATAAATAAACAAGGAAAGGAAATGAAAAGCATAAGCAAGAGATTAATATAAGCAAAACTTAAGCATTACAAAATATAAAGAGAGAGCAAGAGCATGATCTTGATCTGAACACCAAGATGCCTAAATACATGGCAAATGCCTCCTTTTATAGGCCAAAATTCAGAACTATTGATTTGTTGACTAATTGATGAGTGGGTGGCCACATCTTGACTTGGTGACAATCCTTATCTTCTTGTCTGCCAAAAACGTCATTGATGACGTCATAATTTGAACAAACTTCAATCATGAAAGTTCTAGAGAATTGTCTCATCTATCCAGGGTAAAAATTTGAGATCATTTGGACTTCTAGAACTCGAGATATGGGCTGAACACTAAACAGTGTCTGGGCTGCAGGACAGATTCGGACTTCTTTGTTGTTGCTGCAATTTGGACTTGAAAACGGCCTTTTTAAATCTTGGGCTCCACATGAAAGTTGTAGGCCTATGTCTTATCTTTCCATCCATATAAAATGGACCTAAATCCAAGATCTACAGCTCCAGATATGACCCAATTACCGAACAGTGTTCTAGTTTGGACTGCACCAGCATCTCTTTTCTAAGTTTGGCCATCTCTTTGTCCTTTCAATTTCAGTACTTCAACTAATCAATCATTTCTTTTATTTATGTGATAGGCCTGCATTTAAGATGAACATTTATCATAAATTAAAGGTATCTTGTATAATTAGATATGTTATTATAAAACATGTTTTAGTTAAGGAGTTATTGATACTTCAAGTGCAAAATGATGATATAAAATCTTAATAAAAATGCACTTTTAAGTACTAATCAATTCTCTAGAAAATAAAATTTTAAATGATGAAAATTAAGAAAAAAATATAATTTAAAAAGTAAAAAAAAAACTATTCGAGCTCACCCGGGTCAAGATGCAAAATCTCTAATCCAGTCATAATACCATGGTGAACGCATTCCAAAGAAAATTGAACAATACCATAGAACTCAATTAACAAACAACTTAATGTTAATGGACAAAAAATAAAAAAAGAAATTTAATTTAAAAAAACAATGGAAAAAAATATGAGTCAACTTGAGTTAACCAACAAACCTCGCAACCATAAAAATAGTGAAAATTCTTTAACCGAGTTCAATAAAAAAGATTAATTTCTAACCAATTTAATTTTGAATGATAAAATTGTAAAAAAAAATCAATTTAGAAAACTTTTCAACGAAAAAATGATATCAATAAAAAGAATGTGGATCAAATTTGATCAGAAAAAAACTCATAATGGATGAGATTGTGAAAAAAAAATGATCAAGATAACCCTATAGAAAAAAAATAATACAAAATATATGAAGACTAATTTTCAATAAATCAAATGTTAATGGATGAAATTGAAATAATTTAATTTTTTTTAGAAAAGTCCATTTATATTAACCTTTGAAACCAGTGACCTAGGTCCTAAATCCAAAATTAACCCATAACAATGAAAAAAAATCTTAGTTAACCCGCAAACCCCGATTAACTCGCAAACCCCGTGATCACAGGTATATGATCAGGATAACCCAATAGAAGAAAACAAAAGGTATAAAGATCAATTTCAAATAAAATAGATAATAAAATTGAAATGATTCAATTTAAAAAAAGGACCAAAAGAACTAAAGTTAACCCATGTTAACTTTTGAAATTATGAACTCGAGATTAATCCCATAGAAAGTAAACTGTAAAAAATAATAAAGCAAATCTCTAAAAAAAAGATAAAAAAAACATTAGCTTTTAAAAAGGAAAACAACCAAGCCAATTCGAACAAATCTCATATACCTAGTCTATTCTCTAAAACTCAAAACCCATGAAATCTTTGAACTGGGTTCAATCAGGAAACTTAATTCCCAACTAATTTAATTTTGAATGATGAAATTGTGAAAAACAATCAATTTTAAGAACTTGACAAAAAAAAGATAGCAATAAAAAGAATAGGGATCGAATTTTAAATAAATAAAAACACATGGAGGATGAAATTGTAAAAATAAAACAACTTAAGAAATGATCTCAAACAAAATAAATAGCAATCAAAATAATCAAGACTAAATTTGAAAGATAAAAAAAATGAAAAGGGGGTTGAAATAGAAAAACAATTGTAATTTTATAGCTTATTTTTTAAAAATATTAATAAAAAATAGGACCAAATCTGAAAGATTCAAAATTAAAAGAGAGGTAAAAATTGAAAAACATTTATAATTTCTTGGCTTATTTAAAAAAATAGTAATCAAAAGGATAAAGACCAAATATGAAAGTGAAATAAATTGTTAGGGCTGGTCTGATTTTTTTAAAAGGGCTAGTGTGGGATTAGAGGGAGGGGAGAGAGTAAAATGAAAAACAAAGAAATGGTCGTCGGTGCTAAACCTTATGCACGTTAGGGGTAAGCGCCATCCTATGGCATCAGGATTGTCAAGATCTTCTGAACGCCTGCCCAACATAGTTTTGTTTTTAAAAAATAATATTTAACAAATATAATTTACAACAATATCTCTGAATATTTTTGGAATTTATAATAAAACCAAAGTAAAATGACAAAAAAACATCTGAATGAGAGTTTTGTTAGTTTTGTTTTTAAGAATATCAAAGTAATTATATTATTTTTAAGAAAAACTACAAAAATATTCTGGGGTGGTAGGCATTATATTAGTAATTTTAATATAAAAAATAAAAAATTACAAATCAATCTGTAAAAAAAATTAATGAGTATACCATTACAAGTAATGTAGTTTTGGTAAACAGTAATTTTCCTAGAAGAGTTAGTTTTTTTTTCTTTTCAATAATTCATGAATTAAGTAAAAAGAAAAAACACTGAGAAGATGGAGATATGCTGCTCAATTTATCTTGGTTTGTAGGTTAACAATGCGGGGTATTTTGTCGAAACTTGTAACTTTATATACTTTTTTATTTGGTAAATAAAACTAGTTTCATTTTTATAACCCCAACCTTTCTTTTGAAACTTGGAATGCTATATATTTTTTATGAGTTAATGATTTATTCTATTATTCTATTTTTATTTTTAATGGATTTTGTTCCTATACAAATTGTTTTATGAATTCTATATATATAAAACATTAAAATTTATATCTTGTATTTTTAGTATTTAATAAATAAAAATAAGTTAATGACATGTTTGTCATTGTATTTTTATTTCTTAATGGAATTTTCCAATGTAAAAAATATTTTATAGATTCTATTCAATTACTATGCATTATGTTAATGTGTCCTTTCTTCTATCCAATCATGTGATGCTCGTCAAAAAATTATATATTCACTAATAAATCATTGCTTAAAAAATAAAACTACATGAATAAAAATATAAGAAAATTGAATTAAAAAATAAACCATAGAAATTCGTCATCCAATTAAAAAAAATAAGTGAGAATTTAGTTACAAATATTAAAAATATTAAATATATAAAAAATAAAAATATAATGTAATAACAAGAAAAAGAGAAGAAAACAAATATTTGACTAACATACCCCTATTATTTGGAAAAATATATCTTTTTTTTTATTTTCTTGTAAAAATAAATTATCTTAAAACATAATTAACCTAAAAGGCTAAATTTCTCATTCATAATTATATTGTCAACAAAAGTTTTAATAGATGGCACAACCTCCCATGATGAAAAGGTCATTCTTTGAGGCTGCAATTGGGCGGCTTGAGAATTTAGAAATAAATTTAGGTTAAACTAGATAGGTATTTCTGCTATGTTGTAAGTTGAGTAAATATTTTTTTTATATAAAAAAAATTTTAGGCAATGATAATTCAAGTTAAGTCGGGTTAACTTGACTAACTTATAATCCAGGATAATAAATCAAGAAAACCACGTAGAAAAAAAAGAGAAAAAAAAAATATTGAAGTTTAAGGCTCAATAATCTAATATTAAATGATAAAATTAAAAAAAAATAAAAAAGAAACATCTAATGAAAAAATCGGAGGCAATCCAGGCTTACCCGACAACCCAATACCAGCAAAATGAGATCAGGATAAATTTATTTTTTTAAATGATGTGGAAAAAAAAAAGTTAAATCAATAGAAAAGAACATTGAAATTTTTTTGAATAAACCTAAGTTAACTTGACTAACTCGTGACTTGGGTCAACCTCCATATAAAGAAAAGTGGAAAAAAGCACAAAGCTCAATGTCCAATAATTCAATGTCAAATAATGAAATTAAAAAAAAAATCAATTTTAAAAAAATATATAAAAAAAATGATGAGTGAACCCTAGTTACCTCAATAGACTCGCGACTTGCGATATGAAATCATGATTAAAAAAAATTAAAAAAAGGATATGGAAGAAAAGACCAAAGTAAAATAAGAAATGTAAAAAAAACCCGAGTCAACCCGACTAACCCTCGAAACTAGTGACATGACTCATTAGACCAAGATGAGGGATAAAATTAAAAAAAAATCAAGAAAATGAAACAAACAAAAAAAACAACAATAAAAAGAATGAGAGTCACATTGGATAAAAAAAATATGCTCAGGGATGAGATTGAAAAACAAATAAAGTAAAAAAAAAAACATTAAAAGCAAAACAAATAGCAATAAAAAGAATGAGAATCAAAATTGATTGAAACTCAAACTGGAGGACACAATTGATTTTTGAAAGATCTGGCAAACTTAAAAACATTCCAACTAGGGAACACAATTGATTTTTGGAAGATCTAGCATGACTTTCTAAGCTATGAGAGAGAAGAGAGAGAGAGGAAAAGAAAAAAAATATTGACTAGAGCTCAATCGAACATCCTCTATGAACACACGCCCTATTACCATGAAGAAAATGACCTGTTGCTTTTAATGCCATTAGTTATGGCAAATTTTGATCACTAAGAGGCATTATACACGCTGTCCAAATAATACGGGTACCTTCTACTTGCTGGTTAATGCCATATACACATCAACTATTTTTTTAAAAAAATTATTTTAGATATAGTCAAAGACTTAATTTCCTATTCTAATACTAATTACAAAATAATTATGTTGAAAGGACCTAAGTTGCCCAAACTAATGCTCTATTATTTTTAATTGTAAGGATAATATAGTTCTTTTACAATGCATTCAAAGTACAAAAAGACTATAAAGCCTTTCTTTCTAGTTTTTAATTTTTTTATTTTAAAAAGTATTTAAGTCATTATATTATTCATTTAAAATGAAAAAAAAACTTATATATTCTTATTAAAAACGATAATGACTAATAAATTAGATTGAAAAAACCTTCCAACTCCTAAAGCAAGTTAAATGAGTTTTTTTTCCTAAAAAAATATAATTTTATTTTTCAAATCCATAATGAAATATGAGTTTTGGCACAATAAAATATAAGAGATTGCTTTGTCACATAAAAGATTTATTAAATATCTATTAATCAATATTTCATCCTATAGTGGTATTTCTTTTTAACTTTCAATTTAAAGAATGTATGCAAATCTTAACTTTATTATTTATTTATTAATGAAATCATGCTTAGCTAACTTATCAAAACATAAAGTATTGTGAAATTCAGCATTTTCATGGCCTTTTTAAGTGCTATTTTAAACATCTAATGTGTCATCTACTCACTCAATACTATTTTTTAGATTAAACTAAAAAAGAATTAACCACATAAACTTGTTTGATAAAAGAAAATTTATGGTTCCGATTCACAGACAAAACTAAATTATATAAAATATTGCACCCTGTAACAGTGCGGCTGTACGATCGATCATTGTTAAAAGTTCCCAACACATCCTCTTTATTTAAGGGTAATTTTGTTTTTACTAAAAATTCGTCAGAGTTTTATTTACATTTAGGACATTCCAAGTTATTGACTACTACCAATTTACTCAATCAATCTCACGTCACAAGGTCCCATAATTCCGCAGTTCATACAGTCTATATATATATACAAGTAAGTTCAATATGAACATAGTCCAAACATCATATCATAAAATTTAAAAGAAAGAAATACTAACATGCAAGGAAAGCATTCACAACATAATAAGTGTTTCTTAAATATTTCAAAACAGTTAATTACAAGATAATTAAAATACTACATGCTAAGCTGAACTTCTATAAATACATCAAAGTTTACACAAAAATATACTACATAAATGTGTTAATTCCCTTTTGTTTAAGTTAAAGATTTACATAAGCTTCACAAAGTAGGGTCCTAAACTAATGATCTCCATGAATATTTG
>Ga0325404_1000975_pt1 | contig 29615 bp, 13 predicted proteins | sample PopdelMetagenome_18_FD_205664 | JGI IMG/M metagenome (GOLD analysis project Ga0325404, IMG submission 205664) | Populus deltoides microbial communities from Bellville, Georgia, United States - Xylem-Control-R1 | ecosystem: Host-associated > Plants > Phyllosphere > Stem > Wood/Secondary xylem...
GAGAGGATATTCTAGCTTAATTTGGGCATTAAATGACCCCAGCCAGTTATAACAAACTGGTCGTCACTAGAAACAATACCTATATAATAAAATATTAGTCTAATCCAATAATTAAATTAAAAATTATAGTTGTTTTCATTAAAAATTATATGAAATTCTTCTTAAACTTGACACTATCATTATGATCCATGACTATATTTGACTAGACGTGCCAAGCAACTGGCTAGTCAAGATATCGGTGGAGTGAGTTTCAATAAAAAAATCCTAAAATAATTGTAATGCAAGCATTTGCGCAGTCACCTTCTTCATGAGTCAAATAAAATTATTTAAATCATAAAGTCCACTATCTTTCCGAACGCCTTTGTGTGCCTTTTGTTGATGTGCTTTGCTTTCCCGAGTTTCCAATTCACACGCCATGAGACTATCAGAAGGTCGAAAACCTTCTCTGCCTCTGCAGCGAAAGTTGCATTTGAGTACATCAGCAATCCATTTTCATTCATGATCAGTATATAATATTAATCGGGGTCTCTAATATCTACTATGAATCTTCTAATGGATAATGACATCATCATTTCTTTAGATGAGTAAAGTTTTTATCAATATATTTTTATCAAAAGAATATTGGATCAAGAAGTATAAATTTTCAGGAAAACAAGCATGTTTAGTGAAGTCTTAGTAAAGATACGTTGGACTTGACAGTGTGCCAAACTCGAGAACGATGAATCTAGCGTTAGCTAAACCTAGACACAATTGAGCTTGGTATTATGTCAAGCCCCGGCCATACATAAGAAAACGCGCATTCTCTCTTAGGCACACTCAAGGGAATAATCATCTTCCCTTGGGTCTAGTTTAGGGGAAGAGTTTAGTCTTTATAGGTTCAACTACATTTGAAATCTTGGATCCTAATTTTCCTATACATTTTAGGTGTATAAAAGTCCTCTAGAAACCTGTCATATTTCTATCAAATATTAATATAGATTAGAGAAATATTTATATCTCATTAAATGCTATTATGGTAATACTACACTCTAGACCGCTCTTTTTACAAAATAAAAAGACTCATAGACTATAAATACACAATGAGATCTTCAAAACAAAGGTTTACAATCTTTATTCTCGGCTATATATATATATATATATATATATATATATATATATATATATATTCAGAGTATCTCCTTTTAGAATATTATTCTTGTTTTTTCTTTCTCTAAAAAGATACTTGTTTAAACATTGAAGAGCTCTCATCTCCCTTATATAAACTTACAAGAATTAATTAGAAGTCAGTATTCTCTATCAAACACTTAATATAAACTATCAACCTTCTTGACTAGAAAAAATAGATAAAATTACTAGAATGAATTCATTAACTAATTATTCAACCCAAAAACTTTATTCCTACTACTTGAAATTTTAAAACATATCCCTTTTTCAGTCGGGGGAAAAGCCAATTTCAGAGTGTTCGATTCTTGACCTATCTTTAGCTTCAAAAGTTTTCAATCTTTATCTTAAAAAATATAACAAATATACATTCTCCCTCTCTCAGGTTGTCTTTTCTTGTTGCGTCCTTTGTCACTTTGGAAATTAAAAAAAAAAAAATTCGAATAGTACTGTGCATGAGCAAAAACAAATTAGTAAAAGCAAACAGCAATTACTTCTTGCCAAACTAGGTATCTCATAGGAGGCAATCTTATATTAGCAATGACCAGGTGGAAAGCCATTGCCCAACATCAAAAGGTGGGAACGCATTTGTACGTGGCGTTTCAAATGATATTGATTTAATAAAATTAAAAAATGCCCACTCCTTTGTTTTATTGTTCAAAGGTTTCCGTGTCCTAGCATTTCTTGATTGTAATTTCTTCAACAACTGTCCAAAATCTCAGATATAAAAGAAGATAAGGAGTCGACCAACAAGTTATAGTTGGCCAATCTAAGATATGTTCACCTCCTGAAATTTGTTCTTATTCATGGGTGCTTGAGTGGGGACTGTGGACCAAGAATTCGAGAAAGTCATGGTGATGGGGTTTACATTTGCAGACCTCCATTGAAGAAGAAGACAACAATACACACGGGGGATAGAACCCATGTTGCTTATTGTTTATTCTTCAAAATCTTGGGAATTCCTTACGCATTTGCATTATAAATTCATGCATGATTCTATTGTTCTGTACACTACTCTCCTATCACCTTAAGAAAACAATCACTCTTAAGATCGCTTCTAAAACATTTTCTTAGGGATTAATACATGGCTAATTCAGCTGTCTTGCGAGTTTCAATGCTGATCCTGATCATTTTATCCGCAAATGTGATTAATCTGGAGGCAGTAAGTTATCGCGGGGTCGAGTCTATGCCTAAAAGGATTGATAGCAGCACTCTCTTACAGAAATTGGGATATGGTATGCCAAAAAGGAATGTGACAGATGCATCCTCTTCAAGAATTTCACCTGGAGGGCCAGACCCTGAGCATCACTAGTCTCCGGCAATGCCTTGGAGAAGGAAGCACGGATAGCGCTGCACCAGATGGATCAAACCAACCATTTCCTTAAACTCGGTGCCTTCTGCAATGTCTTTTCAGTCATTTTAAAATTAATACAATGCCTTAGAAAAAAGCTATAATATCATCAGAATAAAATTCTGTAACCATTTTGGTTTGGAATCTTATTTTGATATTAAGCAGTATCTTAATTTCCATGAAGTCACAAGAAAATAAATAAAATCTTTTGATGGCATTGTATCTTCAAGTGATTTCAGAGGCGTTGTACGTACGTAGAAAGCCTTGTTTTCCTCCTGGTTCATCTTTGGATGAAACTGGGAGGGTGCGTCATCTGCATCTTCTTTCCATTTATGTAGAGTTTTATCACTTGTGTTACCACCTTGAAGCATAAACAGATTAAATCTGTAAGAACAATATTCACTAGAGATTCTTGTGGTATCATCAACATTATTCCCTCCGCTAGTTTGGTGAACAATATCACAGTGCATGAGCCATGGAAAACAAAACTTACCGTCACTTTCAACACTTCCTTAGTACAATTATTATTATTATTATCACAGATAAGGTGCATAAAATTAAAAAATATATATATCTTAATTTAAAAATTTCAACTTTTGATGAGATTTAAAGAATATTTTTATATTAGTTTTTTAACACTTTCAAAATGAAAGTTTGACTTTCTAATGAAATTTTTTATGCGGTGAAATTTAAATTCATAATTATTTGATTTTTTAAAAAAAATTAATTAGAAGTATGAATATATACTAAAATTTAAATTTATAACTATTTGCTCATTAAAATTTTGATTTTATAATAAAAAATTATTTTAATTCAAAAAATTTAAGCCATTGAATAACATTTAGAAAATAGTTTTCTATCAACTCCTAGACACAATATTTTTCAATAAATTTGTCAACTCAATAATAAGATCAAGTAGTTTATTATTAATAATTTGGTTCACTACATGCAAAAAACATTGTATTTATTATTAAAAACCTATCAGGGCATGGTTCATCGGAACAAAGTTCGCTTTTCTTTCTTTGCAGTTCTCCGATTTTTTTTTGTTTTGTATTTTTTAATTTAGTCCTTTAAAATCATTTTTTTTTAATTTATCATCGTAATTTGTTCTTACACAACTTATATGGGACTATCTTAGTCTTGAAAAAATGTCCCACCATGAGTTCCTTCTAGATTCTACAAAAATCAACTTGATTTTATTGTTTTAACCAGATTGAAAGATAAATGATTAAAATTGAATAAGAGAAGAAATAACAGTCCTGTTATAAAAATTATTATGGTCCCTCCGTTTTTATACTAATTTTTTCCTAAAAGTTTTGTCAAAGTTCCTTTTTAGTTTTTTAGTTTAGGAAACATACATTTTGACCCAAGACCTTTTTTTGTTTCTATTTTGGTCCCTGATTTAAGAGATAAAAGAAAACATAATCAAAAAATGGCAAAGGAGAAAGAAAATTACTCTTATGAAAAAGGTCATTCTTGACGTTAAAGAGTTTCTTTAAATGAGAGGAATTATGCGGATGTCTAAAAAAAATAGATCAGGTCTTCGAAAGTTTTTGGAAATCAAGTTGATTTTGCATTTTTTTAACCAATTGTTTCCAAGTTTAAGATCATAAATAGGGTTTTTAAGATCTCTAGAATGTTTTTACATGTTTTTGAGTGAAAAATTAATTGAAAATAAGTTTTAGAATCTAAAAATTTAGACAGCATCATTTGTTTTTAGAAAAAAACAAGGGGTTAATAGAAAAGATAAAAAAACCCAAACTAGGTCCAAAAGATTTTATTAAATGAATAACATACAACAACAAAACTTTTACTGTACAAGTTATGGATATTAATAAGAGAAAAAGGTGTTATAATAGCAAGTTAATTTGTTTTAATTAAATTTAAATTATTATTATTCTTATATATATAAAATATTACCATATAAATAAATAAAATAACTTTGATAACTTCTTACATAGTATATATAATCAAGTGTCTTGATATCCTTTCTTTTAAATTCACAACTTGGTATTTGATTAAAAAAAATATTACCATTCTAATAGCATTGAAATTTATTGGCACATAAAAGTCTTGATCAATTTAATTAAACTTATATTTTAAATTTTAAATTTACACAATTTTCTTGCTATTAAAAAATAAATCGATAATAATTACATTTTAAAAAAATTAATCCTAACTGCAAGGTGTGCGCTAGGTTTTTAGTAAAATTACTAAACACCATCTTTATCCTCTTCACCCTCGTGTCCTATACAATGATTTCCATGAGGGTGGTCATTAGATCAAAATTGGGTCGTCAATAAAACTTCAAATTGTATCCTATACAATTTTAATAAAACTTCAAATTCAAACTCTAAATTTTAAATTTAAATCCAAATCCCAACCCTGGACTCTAATCCAAACCACAACTCTAACTCATGCCCAAACTTAAACTTTGAACCAAACCTCAAATCCAAACATGAAATCTTAAAATAAGTCTCAAACCCTAACCAAATCCCAAATCTAAATTTTAAACCATAAACACCTAACAACTTGTTGTATGCACAAAAGATAAAAATCATGGTTTTGCATTACCTTACAAAATCTTTCTTAGATTTAGAGTCTATTTGGAAACACGATGTAAATCGTATTCTTTTAAATTTTAAAATTTTTTTTATTAAAAATTATTTTTTTAGTTTTTTAGATCGTTTTGATGTGCTGATATAAGAATGATTTTTTTAAAAATAATATTATTTTGATATATTTTTAAATGAAAAACACATTAAACCACAATCGTTATCACAATCTCAATCAGGCCTTAACTCCAATCCAATCCAATCCATCTTTCTTTTTTTCTTTATCACATAACTTTTTTTTAGTTCATTTACTTTTTTACTAAAGGCACTTTTTACTCTAATGAGTTTTCCTTATCACTTGTCTCTTTCTTTTCTCTAACTTAGAGTACAAGTTTCAATATATTTTTTAAAACTTTAAAGATATTCATTTAGGTTAGATTCAAGTCGAGTTCAAGTACTATATAATAATATTCATGTAGTATCTAACATGAAACTCAATATTTTACCTCTGAATCTTACCTGAGCTTGAACACATCACGTAATTTTCTACCTATTAAAATCGGTTCTCGTTGGTATTTCCATCCGTCCTGAAATTCCCACTTGCACAAATAGTATAATCCTGAGCACTTAATGTTTCATTAAAGAAATTATGATCATTTTATCTTAAAGAGCACCCATCAGGTAAAACTCTACCTCCACGAGCGGGTAATTGGAAGCTGCAGAAAAGAGGATCGAAAGAGTTTGAGTTGCAGACTTATTTAGTCTAAGCTGGGTGTTTTTTTATATATATTAGGAGCAATTTTATATTTTTTTCATTTTAATGTGACAGTAATTAATAGTAAAATATGAATGTGTAAAGTATAATATTAGAAAATAGTAGTGGTTATGAACACCGTTACTCTCAGAAAGAAAATCTTGTGTTTAGAAGATAAGACAGAAGGCCATGCCGAAGATAATTTCTAAGCCAACAAAACAAAGAGCTATATCAATCAGTGTCTGCATTCACTGGAATTAACGAGTGAGTTACACCGTATGGAGGATTGCAGGAATTGTGCTTTTCACAAAATGATCGCAACCTTAGTCCAAACATCACTTGCTATTCTTTCAACACAATTCGACCACCATGATATCTATGGCGCAGCTCACCCTGCTCAAAAACGAAGAAGAAAAAAAAAGACCTTGCTTGGGATATGAGCTGATGTTAATAATCCTGAAATGCTTTTAGTGGATCTTGAGGGTCAATGTTGGCGATAAGTGGGAGATCAACTGGCAAATTTTCCACACTTGTGCCCTGCTCCTTCAGCTTCTTGACCACCTCCTCAAACACAATCCTATTGCCAGCCTTAGTGAGGTGCAAACCATCACTGCATTTCCAATTTAACAAGTATTCAGAATTATTGCTTATTAGGAAAAATGAAATATAATTTCAATGGCCAGAGATTGATGAAGAAAATTTTAGTTTAATTTATTCAATCCATGGCAATGGAAAATCTCAGAAATGGATGCCAATCTTAATTAAATACGGGAAAGAACCCTACACCATAACAATTAGATGTTATACATGTATGAACCAGGTGTACTCTACCAAAAAAGCAACTATTTGGATTCCCAAATAGCTGTCAGTAACATCTTTGCAATAATAGATGATGGATTTACAAACAATTGTAAATGTCAAGAACACTTGATTAAGTGAAAACATGAGCAGAAAACAAGCAAATATTTCCGCATTTCATGACGTGCAGGGTACTCTTCATTGAAATAAATCCAAAGAATTCACCATTTAGTGAGAACAATAACAATAAAGGATCAATGATCGGTTAAAATCCATTATGTTCACCCCTGCAGCAAGCTATGTATAGCAGTATATAGACAAGCAAGATAAAACTTAAAATACCTTAGATAAGCTTGCTTCCAGTCAGGACATTCTTGCATTTTGATCCAGAGATCTACCACTGGGCATCCACATTCTTTGGCAACAGATATGCATGCCTGAGCATAAGCACCAGCAGCTTCATTTGTCCTCTCAGGCAGACCTGATGGGTTTTCTATATATGGATGTCTGCAAAATTTTAATGCTATTTCTTTCACCAGGTTTCTATATACTTTATTCGTTATAAAACTCTGCAAGGATACTAGCTAATAACGATGACACACCCATAAGAAGTATTCAAGAAGACACGTACAAAGATGTAAAGGGCAAGCGTGTTAGAATCATACCGGAGGCGTGCATCTTCATCAATCGGAGGAGGAGTAATGAGGAGAATGACAATCTCTGGCCAACGCTTCTGATAATCAGCATAAATATAAAGATGTTAGCTTCCACTTCAAAGAACTTATAATGCAAACGGAGATGTTGACAGGATGGCTCCAACCTACTAGATTATATAAACACTGATTCTATAGCAAAGCAATCATTGATCATCTAACAGGTTCTTTCAAAAATTAAGGTTGATTTATCATGCGAGTGTTTGGCAACTTTCAAGGAAAAAACGCACTCACCATGCAAGTGTTTGACAACTTTCAAGGGAAAAACGCACTCACCATGCAAGTGTTTGACAACTTTCAAGGGAAAAACAAATCCTTCAAAAATAAAACCTAATATATATGTTATTTGGTGACCACATCAAGGGATCCATATGCACGAACAAGTTTAAGAACATCAAATGGTAGGTCCTCCATGTTCCAGTGCTAGATACCACACAAAGTGCCAACTTTTAAGACACTTGTGCATATGCAAAAACGTTCGAGACGACCAGGGGTGCCCTCTACCCCCCAAGTTTTTTGAAGTTCCATGATCACCTCTAAACTTGCACATTTTTATAGGATAATTTGACAAAATGATCCTCTGAAAATAAATAGCTACATTCTAGCCCTCTTAGTGTGTTGACTCGGATTTACCCATGACAAAATCATTAGACCCTCTTTTGGCCTAAACAACGGGCCAAAGGAAAAGGCATAAAATTACAAATTCAAAGGGTATGATTTCTTCTATTTAGCACAGATTAAAAAAAAAAAAGAGCAAAGCAAAACATTAAGGAAAAATACCTTAATGTATTAAATAAGAGTATAACGATAAAATAGCATATTTTATCCTTATACTCTTATTTTATGAATTTTGCTACTATATATATAAAAAAATCATGGATTCTCTATCCTTCCATTATCTGCTTCGTTATGCTTTTTTTTTCTTTCATTAAATTTTGTTAAATTATGTAATACATGTTAAAAATATGGTATTAATTGATAAATCATTACTTGAATATATATAAATATGAAAAAAGATAATTTGAATTAGAAAAGTGAGAATTTAGTTAAAAATATCGTGCTTTATTGGATATTTAATATTAGTTTAGGAAATACCAACAAAAAATATTATAATTAATGAAAAATTCACTATTAATAAAATAATGAATGAGAAATTTATCCTTTTGTGGTTAATTATATGTTTGAGATAGTTTGGCTTTATAGAAAAACAAGAACAATTACGAGTTGATATTTTTTTTTATAAATATTATATGTTTGTTATCTAAGTTATTTCTTCTTTATTTTTTTTGTTATTATATTATATTTTTTAATATTACATTATATTAAAAAAAAATATTTCCATTAAAAGAAAAAATATTCACTCAACGTGATTATCAATAAGATGAGCAGTCCAAGATCCCTATTCAAAAATTCCAAGAGACAAAAAAAGCCCAACAAAACTTGCGATAACAAAAATCCCACCAACTTTTGAAATTAACTCAATACTGTATTTTTAAAATATTTTTTATTTAAAAATATATTACAATAATATTTTTATAATTTTAGATTTTATTTATGATATAAATACATCAAAATAATCTAAAAATAAAAATAAATAAAAATAAATAGATTATATAAATATATTATATTATATATATCATGTCACGCAGTGCGATTATTTTTTTTTATATAGAAAATATTATATATATATATATATATATATATATATATATAATGGGTAGTAATAATAATAACCCAATGGCCAGCGACAACTGGGACTCACCACATCATAAGCAGATCTTTCTCTTTAATTGATATTTTCCTTGGCCCAACTTCAAAACCCCATTTCATTCTTTTTTATCAACTTGATGTACGGTCATTATTATGACGTCACTATCGGTCCCATTTTTCCCAATATGATTTTCTCATCTTTTGTTTCCACGTTAAGAGATTTCTGATCCAGAATTAAGGGTGAGAAAATAGAGAAAAACAAAAAAAAATAATTGAAAAAATTAATCGTGAAAAAATATTAATTAAATCAATTAAAATTTTAAAAAACTAATCGGTTTGGTTCAATTTTAATTTTATAAATTTAAAATTGAAAAAACTGAACCGAACCGAACACAAACCAAACATAATCAATTTACCAAACCAGTTTAAACTGATTTTTATTTTAAAAAAACTAAACTCAAAAAAAAAAATCACTCATATTCAGCATTGGTAGTGAATATTCCTGTACTATGCTAATTTATTATTATTATTAGTTAATCATTGTAAGACTAACATTCAATAGATGAAAGATTAATTTAGTCTATCCATAAATAGTTTTTATAAGAAATAAATTCTGAAAAAACAAATTATTTTTCAATTTTTATTAATGTCATTATAAAATATATTATAAAATATTTTCTAGTGTTAAATATTTAATTTTGTAATGAAAAAAAACTGTAAATTAATAATATTTTTCAAGTTTATTATAAAATAAAAATTAAATTTAACAAATAAAAAATATATATTTTATAAATTATTTTGAATAATAATAATCAAAAAATTATAATATGAATAAAAAAATTCAACTAATAAAAAAATAATTAAAGTTAATATATAAATCTAATTACATTATATCTAAAATTTCAAATTAAAAAAAAATTAAAATAAAATATATATTATAGTTAAAAGATAAAAGATTATATTTGATATAATTAATAAATAATAAAATATTTTTTAATTTCTTATAATACTTTGAAAGTTTTGAAAACTGTTTTTTTAAAAACCAGTTTTTCTTTAATTAGAAAATATTTTTATTAATTATTTTTTTAATAATTAAAAAATGCAAAAGAAAATAGAAAGTAGCTTTTAAGAAATTATTTTTCATTAAACAAACATGCCTTAATTCCGGCCTTTTAGTGGGATGAGTGGACTTCGCATGCCATATGGAAGATTCCAGGATGAACATGCTAATCTATGAAAAGAAAAACATTTTGGATTTGCTCTTCTTATTTAACAATCAAATTAGAACCCTGACAAGATTGTGAGCAACATATATACCTTGAAAAATGAGATGATAGAGTGAAGGTTCTGCTTGTATTCATGGAGTGGCACGTGTTGAAAGGCAGAGTATCTATCGGGAAGGCAAGCATCGTTAGCACCGAAAAACACCGTAACAGCCAATGGCGGTACACCACCACTTTCCACCGGCGGAAATATCCTCTCTGCCACCTTAAGAGCCCACCTGGTATTATACCCACTGTACCCTCTTAGCACCACATCAACCTGAAAAAAAAATAAAGAACCAAACATGATCAAGAAACACAGAGACAAGAATATATAGATACAGTAGCTTAAATAATATGAAAGAAAGAAGTAAATTATCACCGTGCGAGAGAAATGGTGACTGAGAGAGGCACCCCAACCACCATCACTGAAGGACTCTTCTGTTATAGAGTCACCATAGAGATAAATCTTTGGTCTCATCTTTGACAAATCTGTAGATGCGCGCAGGATATTAGCTGATCTTCTTACGACTCAAAAACACCTGGACTTCTGCTGATCTTGACGCATGACACATGCAATATGAAGCGAGTTTCTGATCTTCGGATTTGCCTTCTCCTGGTTCCTTCCTTCCCACCGTTTCAATGCCCACCTCCTTATTTTCTAGCTTTGGCTCCCACAGCTTGTATCCGATCAAAAGGCCGGTTTCTTAGTTGGCCTACTGAGCCAACGGTTGCATTTATTTCTGATGAAGGCTCCATTCAAGAACCAATGTGGTCTTAATGTATCAATATTATTACCTATATGCCACTGGCATGGCCCCACTTGTCGCTGCTAATGGCTAGTAGTAGATGTGCAGCCACCACTAACAATCCAACGGTGAATGCGCTGTTGCTGCTTTCCTACCATTGCATCCAACGGGGCTTTCAACCGCATGTTTGGGGAAAAAAACAAAGGGATAGATGACGGTGGGTTTTGATGCGATCCTGCTCTAATTTAATTCTTTATTTGTAAATCAAAATCACAAAATATTTAGTCGATCTGCTCGGGAAAATGTTAAATCTTCTGTTGGAAAACTATATAATAAACCTGGGAGATTTTTATTTTTATTTTTATTTTTATTTTTATTTTTATATTTCTCTTGGGTACCTGGCTTCAGAGGATTATTGTCTTATCGATTAAAAAACATTTTCAGAAATTATTTTAGGGACCACATGGTCGGGTATCATTGCTTGTTGAACTGAGAGTGAAAGGGTGACATGACTGCTTATTGAGTATTGACTTTACATTAATTCGTGCTGTCAGTCGTGGATTGGATTCTGGAGAAGGCGACATCGATGGAGCAACCGTCCTTTTTCGTCCAAGGAAGCTTTTGCTGATTGTTGGTAGGCCAGTTCCTGCCTCACTACTCAATAAGAGTTAATGTCGCGTTGAAATATGTTCGTGATTGTGTTTTAAAAATAAATTTAAATTTTTTTTTATTTTTATATTAAATTAATATTTTTTATATTTTTAGATTATTTTAATATTTAAAATATTTTTTTAAAAATAAAAAACTTATTCTAATATATTTTTAAATAAATAACTATTGTCATATTTATTTTATTACACTACGAACTCATGAAAGAACCAACCAACGTATCAATTTTATAGATATATTTTTAATTATTATAATTTTTTATTTAAAAAAATATAAATATAATATTTATACTTAATAAAATAAATTAAAAAAATTATGTAGCTAATTAAAAAATTACATTTACATTTTCAATATATTTATATATAATATAATACAACCAACGCAACAAAATTTTTTTTCTCGCATAAGAACTCGAATCAAAATCTAATCTAAATATTTTTTATTAATTTATTTAATTATTTAGATTCAAATTTTTTCTCCATGGAAAAACAATCAATTATGTATTTTATTTAAACTCTAAAAAACCTCAAATTGAAAATCCAAATTCATTAAGGCAGATCATCTCTTAGGCATATCCGATTGAATGGTGGCCCACATAAGTGTGAGCCTTCTTAAAAAAGAAAAACAAAAAAACAAACAAAAAAACAAAAACAAAAGCTATTAAAATTATTACAGAATGATACAGTTTTTTTTTTTTTTGAGAACTAGCATAGTTTTAAAATTTCTTATTGTTTTTTATTGTTTTAAATCGTAGTTATTAAAGAACTACTATTTAGAATAATAGTTTAAATAAAAATCATGATTCTGAATCATGATTTTAATACAATCGCTATTCATAATAATGATTACATAATAAAACTGTGATTCTGAATCGTAATTGCGATGTATATATAAAATCAGTTGGTAGTGGTGATTTGATTGTTGGACAAACTTTCATAACTAAAGATAATTTGGTAAATGCTTTTAAACAATGACACATTATACATTCACTTGAATATTGCATTCAACGTTCAAACCAAACATTTGTTTAATTACTATATGTTTATATACCTTAATGGTAATAGTACTTATGTAAAGGATACCATAAAAGGTCAGATTCCTTTAAGATAGCAAAGTTGAAAGGTAAAAACACATGTACCATTACATACATAAAAAAAAAAAAAAAACCATGTCAACTCTAGTACCATGATCAAGTCCTGGAACTTGAGGCCTCATCATCATCATCATTATCATCATCAAAAGGTTCAATTTCCAACAAAATAAGTGTTAGAGCATGAAATTAAAAAAAAAATCAATCGAAAAGAATTGCTAAGGAAAAAAAAATAGTAATTAAAATAATAAGAATCAAATTGGTAGAAAAAAAACTTTAAAGGGTGAAATTATAAAAAAAAATAAACTTTTAAAAATCATCGCAAATAAAACAAATATCAATTAAAAGAATGAGGATCAAATTTGAAAGATAAAAAAAATGAATGGGGAAGAAATTGGAAAAAAAATCCAATTTCATAAATCATATCAAATAAAAGAAATAGTAATCAAAAGAATAAGGACCAAATGTGAAGAAATAACAAAGTGAAGGGCTGCTTTTATTTTTTGCAGGGTTAGTGTGAAAATTGATGAGGAGAGAGGGAAAGAAGAAAAAAAAATTCATCACTCCTACAAAGGCTAAATGTTGATTTTTAAAAAACAAATGACACATTTAGAATAAAGTTGTTAAAGAATAATATATTTTTAAAAAGTGTTGGGAAAATAGCATAGTTTCAAAATTATTTTTTTTAATCACGATTGTTAAAAAATTGTTATTCAGAATAACGGTTTTAGTGCAACCGTTATTCATAATAGCGGTTACATAATAAAACTGTTATTCTGAATCACGATTACGATGCATATATAATCTCACTTTTTTTTTATAGTTGTCGCTCCTGCAAAGAAGAAAACCCTGGGAACCCAAAAAATCCAAGAAAAACCAGCCTCCAATCACCCCAAAATAACATCCAATCCTCTACCAAAACACTGGAGTCATCTTCTCTTTGTCTCCATTAGTTTTTCTACCATTTTTTTTTGTTGCAAAATGTCACCCTAAACTTCTTTTGACAGTTTCCCTACTGCCATAATCAGTGGAACTACTGCCTAGAAATTAGAAAATCAAGGTAAAACATTTTCATTGTCTATTAGTTTGATGAGTTTTATTAATAACTTTTATATTTGAATTTAGTTAGGTATTTGTGTTATGTTTCATAATTAGATAATTTTAGGTTTTGAACATTGCAATTATGTGTTTTAATACAATTGATGTTACTTATGGAAGTAATTAGGTTTGAATTAGGAAAATTAAGGTTTAAATTGATTATTGGGTTACTTGTCATATTTAATACTATTATTTGAATTGATATAATTTTTGTTTTAATTGATGTTTTCATAAATCATTTTTAGGTTATTCCTCAAATTCACCCTTTTTTTTTTAAATAATAATCAAAAAATAAAATAAAGACTCTCATTTTGACAAAAGCAAACTAGGAGGATTTCAAATGTAGAAAAAATCAAGTTGTAATTTCAGATGTATTTTACCTAAAACTAAAGAGACAATACAGATTCAAGGTCAAGCTACATGATTATTAGATGAATCTGCATAACAATTAAGTCTAAGGACATAATTAGATTTTAATAGACCAATTTGACTTAATGATGAGCTAAATTAAAGTTTAATTATGTTTAAGAATTAATTCAGGTCCAATTAAAGGATTTAATTATGTGCACAGACTTAATTATACTTTAAATAGGTCAAATTAATTTCATTAGGGGCTTAATTAGTGAAAAATTAAGTTTGAGAGCCTAATTTAGAGTTAATTAAGAAGATTGGAATTTTAAGAGACCAAATTTAATTTTTACTAAGTCAATTAATAGAAATTAGGGGTAAAATTATAAGAAAATCAAAGTTTTTGGGTCAATTATGGGCTTAATTGAAAAAATTTATAGTCAATGATCATTTTGAAAAAGGCACAAAACTCGACGGACCTAATTGTCTGAAATTAGGGGTGAAATTAAATAGATTTGAAAGTTTAATGGTCAATTAGAGGCTAAATTGAAGAAATCTGAATTGAGAACCAAAATGAAAAAGGTACTAAAATCCAGGGCTGAAATTAAAGTTTGTTGGGGTAAAATTGCATAAAATTAAAAGTTTAAAGCCAGTTAGAGGTGTAAATGAGAGAAGTCACAAATCAATGGACTAAGATAAACTTTACCAAAAATGGCGCCATTTTGGGTTATTATTCATCTTCTTCTTTAGATTTTAACTGAAAAGCTGCTCAAGTGGCCTCATTTTCAAGGTATTTAATGTTTTATCTCTCCACTAAATTTGACACAAATTTGACATCTGACTACACCTCATTATAGTCCTTTCTTAATGCCACAATGGTTATGGCACTACCTTAAAATAACCAACCCGATCAGCTCTTTTCTGCAACAAAATGTGACAGCCCATGATAGCCATTTTGAACCAACGATTAACATCATTCCGGGTTGAATTAAGAGTCAATAATTGACACCATTAAAGATAAAATGTCCCTTTTCAACCCCCTATAAATAAATGTGGATTTCATGGTTTGAGGGAGGAGAAATAATAAGCCAAAGTTGAGAAAAAACCATTTATGTGAAGTTTTTCTTTCCACCTCCTCTTGGCCACCACTTTGGTTGCTTTCTTCATCACGCCTCAGTCACCGATGTAGCCACTAACCACTCGTCGGTCTTCCCTACAAGACGAGGAACATTGTTAGCCTTTTGTTTCCCCCGACCAGGCAAGCCATCCACCTATTTTTCTCCTCTAAATCCCACTGGCCACTGTATATACCTCTAAACCCCACCAGCCATTGTATTTTATATGCAGTGGCAATGAATTTTTACCCCATGGTCACTAAGCTGGGTGGATCCAGCCTATATTTTAGGTTGAGTCCAGCCCAGTAAAAAAAAAGGGCTAGGTTTGTGGGCAGTTGGCCCAACCAGACCCAGTTGGGTGGGGCCCAAACCAATATAATAATAATAATAATAATAATAATAATAATAATATAAAAAAAAAACTTCAAAAATTTTCCAAAAGTCATTTCAAAATATTTTTTATTTTCTCACATGTTTTTCTACCAATTTCGCATAATATTGAGTTGCATAGTTACACTGTAAGATACAAATCTGGTATTAAAATACCTAGTTTTCTCCGAAACATTTCTAAATTCTTTTTTTGAAATTTTAAAAAATCTCAAAATTTTTAAATTAATTTCCTCTTTCAAAAAACCAAAAAACAAAAAAACAAAAATGCTTTATTTTCATGCATATAGCTACATCCTAAAAGTTTTTCAAGCAAATTTTCATTAAAAAAACAAAAATTGCATCTTTCTCATGTTTTAAAATGCAAAGTAGTTACTGTAACTTGTTTAAGATTAACCTTTAGGATTTGGCTAAAATATCAAAAACCCTTTACCAATCATTTTGTTCATTTTATGTTAGGTTTTAGATGTAGACTTTAATATTTGGAAATGTAAAACTACACAATAAAGTATACCTTCAGGTATTAAAGATACAGAGCGCAAAATAAATGCGATGCTAAAATTTAAACTTTAGAATGATTAGGATTTCATCAAATAAGGTAGAGATTTCCTTATGAGAGAGATCTGCCTTGGACCTTAGAAAAAGATCAACGAATAGAAACTTAACGTAGAAAAACAATCAAATAACAATGCAGCTTACCTTAGGTAGGGTGCATTGGGGGTGATGCGTCTTCCTCTTGCACAACTAGTCCTTTACCCAAACTCTCGCAGACTATAGATTTTTCTAGTATCCATAATATTAAGTGGCAACTCCTGAACTTTATAATCATAATTTTTTTATTATACTCAAAACCCTTTCCTTCCCAACAATACCTCTCAAGAGGCATTAAAACGCGCCATTTGGATGTTGCCCGGTGATAGATGTTATTAATATAGTTATAATCGAAATCATACCGTCTAGATTTTTTGCTAACTTCAAAGTTTTTTAAAATTTTATTTTGGTTCAAAGTTCATTTTGTTTATTTTTTTAGTCCTTGAGTTAGAGAGATGAGAGAAAAATTCGTTGGAAAATGGTGAAGTTGTCATTTGACCACAATCTTACCATAAAAAATAAGGATTTTTGTGTTAATAGGTTCTTTTTTCCGAGGGGAGTTCAGTTTTGATTTTGTTGACTCATGTATTGGTTTCCAGCTTAGATGTGCTTGGGCTTTTTGAAATGTTATAAAAAAGCATCTTTCATTGTTTTTTTTTTAATAAATAACAATGCAACTTACATTTATGGTTTCCTCGCCTTTAACAATAAACATTTGCAACTAATCAAGGCTAGTTGTATAACATTTGATGAATGCCCAATGTGAATATTAATCCTTTTCCAAACCATAGAGAAGTAAATATAATCATTGTTGATTCTAAAAAAAACCAACATGAGGGAGTTTTATGGGTATCCATGAGAAGGTTATTAGGCATATTAGTAGAGGTGAACTATCTTTGGTTACCTTCAAAGGTATAGGTTGTAAGAAATCCTGAAGAGTATAGTAAATATCATTACTAGTCAGGACATGATATTGATTATTATGAAGAATTCCATCCTGAGGTGGAAAATCTGATGACTCTTGGGAAGAACTAGAAAACAAAATGAACAAAATGACTCTTAGGAAGAACTAGTAAACATCTTAAAGTTTTTTTTCTTTGCTAAAGATGGATGAAGTTAAGACAAAGTGTGAAGTAAGGATGGTGGTATTTTAAAATATAAAGACAAAATTATACAAATATCAACCAACCATAAACAGTTTGCCCAAAATGATCTTAACCAAATTAGCTTTTCTAAAGAATTGAGATTCTAGTGAATTACGCTATAACTATGGGTATACCTTTCATATTAAAGGCCCCTCACTAGTTTTGAAAACTAAAATATGAGAATTGATAAGAAGTGGAAGATGTTTCACATTTGAAGAACTAGAAAAGTAAAGAAAGATGAAAGGAAAAATAATTGAAAAGTTGGCCAATGATGATTTGGTCAATAAATCATTAAGTGAAGAGAAATCCATATAATTCCTAAAAAAAATAAAGCACATATAGCATAGTATAAAACTAAAGAAGACATTAACTTGGAATTTTTTTTCTTTCACTTATCCTAAGCTTCGAAGCTATACCAAAAAAGATTACAAAAAGTCTTCAATAAAGCTTATATCCCCCAAGATATTTTATAGGATTTAATGGAGCATTAGTGGGAAGTATCCAAACTATAAATTATTTATTCTTCTCAAAATATGAATTGGATCCTAAAAGGATTAGACATAAAAAGGCATCATATATCACTATGAAATGCAAACACTTTGTAATTATAAAGTGCTTATTGATAATGGGTCAACTCTTAATGTGTTACCAAGATATTTCCCGAATTTATCTCCAGTCAATGCATCACATGTGAGGTTAAACATCATGAAGGTTAGAGCCTATGAAGAGTACCCAAGGTAGGTGATTGCTAACATCGATATTAACTTGGTTATTAAGCCATGACCTTTTTAGGTAACTTTACGGGTGTTTGGTATCCAACCATATTACATTATATTACTCAAATGACTATGGATCCAATCTGTTAGTGCCATGGCATCCTCCCTACACTGAAGGTTAAAGTTTATGGTAAATTAAAGATTTATCATTGTGAAGGGTGAGAAAGCCTTATCTTTGACTAAGAATGTGCTTATTCCTTACATTGAAGTACAAAAGTGTAAAAATAGAAACTTTCATGCCTCTGAGGTTGTGAATGATGAATGAGTATCGGAGAATACTATAAAAAGAAAGCTAGAAATCTTAAAAGCAGCAAAGGTTGCTATAAAATGTTTTCTGAAGTACAAGTTACCATTTAGATATGATCCAGATACAAAGATGCTTAAATGATCAATATTATAAAGATACCATTTAGATATGATCCAGATACAAAGATGCTTAAATGATCAATATTATAAAGATAAAATGTGTTGATCAAATATTTGGCCTAAGTTTAATACTAGAAAGAAAGACTACCACAAGGTTGCTGAAAGGAAGTGAGAAAAATGGTTGGCTCGTATTAAAGGTAGGGATTCAAATGAAGAAGACATGGATATTTCATCAATCAAAGTGACTTTTCCACACCTAGCTTATATGATAAAGCTAGAAAAAGAATTGAAAAGGTTGAACTAGATGCTTGTTGACTCTTTAATACATAACTTAGAGAAATATAAAAATGAGGGTTGTGAAGAAGGCCTTATAATGAAAAAAGACTCTTACCCTAAATATAACATTACTCCAAGTAATTATGAACACACTGGAGAATGTTCCACCTTCTGAGGGGTTTGTGCGAATATATGCTGAGGGAGAATAGCTTTGTAACTAGGTGGCCTAGGAAAACTCCATTATTTATCTAAAGTAATTATCTTGTTTGCTAACCGATTTACCTAATTAATGAGTATGGCTCCAGATGCTAACCAAACGTTTGCCTGGTGTTGAGCCTTTAAAAGTTTTCTATTAATAAGATAATAAATTTTATATTCAATTGTGTTTTTTCTCTTCCTTTTGTCTTTATTACATGCTCCAAACATACTTGTATATTCACTAGAAAAAGACTTTATTGAAAGTGGATCCTTAATAAAACACAAAACTATTGCACTGAGAATAAATGGCCAAACTTTAAAGAAAGCTTAATTGCCAGAAATGAAGAAGAATGAGAAGAAAGTGATGTCAAAGAATTTACTATGCTAATTGAACAATCTCAAATGTGCCTTGAAACCCAATAAAGAAGAGCTAGAATTTATAAATATAGGTAGTGGTTAAGATTGAAAAATTACAGCGTTGACCTCTATAGATGAGAAAAATAGCTTGGTTTTCCAATTGAAAAAATATACATATCTATTTGCATGATCTTACCCTGATACCAGCTTTTAATACATGTATTATAGGGCACATGCTACCATTAATATCATGATGCAAACTAGTTAAACAAACATTGAGAAGAATGAGGCCCAATATACTAATCAATGTTAAGAAAAAAGTGAAAAAACAATGGAATGCTGATTTTCTAAAAATAGTCAAATACCCTTAATATGTGTCAAATATTATGGCAGTATCTAAAAAAGATTACAAGATTAAGGTGTGTATTGACTTCTAGTCTTTAAACAAAGTAAGCCCGAAAGATGAATATTCACTCCCCTATATAGATGTATTTGTAGGCAATGCTACTAAAAATTCTACTTATTCTTTCATGGATGGATTATTTTGGATACAATCATATAAGAATGGAAAAAAAAGGACAAGGAAAAGACCATATTTGTTATTTCTTAACGAACCTTTTGTTATAAGATCATGCCATTTATGTTAAAAAATATCAGGCAACCTATCATATGGAAATGGTAACTCTATTCCATGACATGATGAATAAAGAGATCGAGATGTATATAGATGATATAATTTCTAAGTTAAAAAAAGAGAAATAACCATGTCTAGACTTTATGGAAACTTTTTAAAAGGTTGAAAAAGTATCAACTGAAGTTGGAGTGCAATCTGGGAAGTTATTGAAATTTCTTGTGAGTAATAAAGATAGTGATGTAGATCTAGACAAAGTTAAGACAATACAAGTCATGCCCACACTCGAGACTAAAAAAGAAGCATGAAGCTTTATAAGACATTTAAATTACATTGCTCGTTTTATATCTCAATTGACAAACATTTGTGATTCAATTTTTTGGTTACTATGAAAGAAAAACCCTAAGATATGGGATGAAGACTATCAAAAATCCTTTGATAAGATCAAGTAGGATCTATTCAAGTTATCTCTCTTGATTCTACTTATGCTAGGGAGACCCCTCTTCTTGTACTTAATAGTTACAAAAATAGCTATGGTATGTGTACTAAATCATTATAATGACTCGAGAAAGGAAAAAATAATTTATTACCTTAACAAGAAATTCACTAATTGTGAGTCTTGTTACAATTTATTAGAAAAGCTTTATTGCAATCTTCTTTGGAATGCCAAACGACTTTAATAGTGCATGTTGTATCACACTACATGGTTAATCTAAAAAAAGCATCTCCTTAAGTAAATCTTTAAAAACCTTACTTGTCAATCTAGATAGCAAGATGACAAGTTCTATTAAGCAGAGTATGACATCATGGTGCGAACCCCATAGATATAAAGATCCAAAAACTCAGTCAAATTGACTCTTCTTAAAAAAGTTAAATTCAGGTTTGTGATTGAGCTTAACACAATGAAAACTTGTACTGAGACACCAAGACTATAGAAACTAAACCCCTACCCAATACCTATAAAGAGATGCAAACAAGAAGTATAGAAGATGCCATGAAGCTTGATTAATTCTTCAATAAATTAGAGTAGTTCCATGAGGAACCAAGAGTAAGAACAAACTCTCTTACACAAGTTTTATTTCTGAACAATCAATCAATTTCTTATATATATATATATATATATATATATATATATATATGTTTGTGTGTGTGGGGGGGTGTTGAGGCTAAAATGTTTTTTTTAAAAAAAATACAGTGACATAAAAAACCATCCTTTTTTTTTTATAAAGTTCAAGAGAACTTAAGTAAATCTAAAATATTCAAAATCAACATTTAACTCTAAGATACCCTTATAAATCAAGATTTTTTCAAATTTAAAGCAAAAGTAATCGAATTCAATGTTTCTTAAATCAAGATTTGTATTAAACCTTGAAAATTTATTTTCTTGTGATTTTATTTGTTATTTAAAAAAAACATTTAAACTAGATACCACAAATAGTTTTTAGAGAAGATAAAGAACTCGACAACAATAAAATATGCAAAAACTTGAAGATAAAAGAGATATAACCTCATTTAAGGCTTTACTCTGATATCAACTGATATAAACCCCATGGATTTAAAGATCTAGAAACCCACAGTCAAATCAACCCTTCCCAAGAAAAGGTAAGGTTAGGCTTGGAATTGAGCTTGACACAATAATAACCTATACTGAGACACCAATACTATAAGTAATTTAACACTCACTCAACACCTAAGAAGAGACATGCACAAGAAGTATATAATATGCTATGAAATTTGGCTAATTCTTTGATAAGTCAGAGTAGTTCAATGAAGATCCAAAAAGTATAAGCAAAACCTCTCACACACAACAATATTGTTAAAATCAAAATCTAATTACAAGTTAAATATCATATTTATACTAGGTCAAAACATCTTAAACAATGATGGAAAAATAAACAAAAAAGTTCATAATAAAATAGGAAAAAGAATCATAAATCAACTAGGAAACTAATGCAATTCTTGTACAATAGCTTCTCAACTTTATTGTAAGGCTTTAATAATGTCAGATTGACCTGCAATTTTAATGTAATATAAACAAGATATTTGGAATTTTTTGGTAAAAGTTTATATCAATCTAATGGTCAGATTGAAAATCATGCTTATTAGAGTAAATCTAAACATTAGAAAAAATTAAGCCTCTAACTATCGAGATTAATTGGTCCATGAAGTAGATAAATTAAGGCCCTCTTATACGTAGATTAAATTGACTAAAGTCTGATCATCACATGTTGAAGATGTATCTTTATTGAAATTCATCTTGGCATAAGTACTCTAAATAAACCTATTGAATGTATATTTGAGCTTATTGTCCTTTGATTACATAATTGCCTAATTGAAACTTGTAATTAATCATTTGGTGTAGTCTTGATCATGTGTGATTGTTTGCATGACAAGGAAGGTAATACAAGGTAATGTAATCACTAATCATCTTGCAGAAAATTTCATGGAAGACTATGAGCCATCAAACTTTGATTTCCTAAATAAAAACGTTATGGTTATATAAAATGAGATAGAAGGTGAATGGTGGACCATGTACTTTGATGGTGCAATATTTTTTCTAGAAATGGTATGAGCATGGTGATAATTTCCCCAGGTGGAAGACAATATCTTATCTTCATCATGTTGCAATTTGATTATACTTATAATGTGGTAAAATATGAGGCATATATTCAAATATTAGAAGTTGTTTTATAAATTCAAGTTCAAAAGCTAGATGTATATGAGATTTGATGTTGATAATCTGCCAAGTGAAAGATAAATGATAAGCTAAAGATGAAAAAATAAAGTCATGACAAGAATATCTCACTAAACTTGTAGAATAATTTAAGAAAATAAAATTCACACATCTAGGTAGATATAAGAATTAGTTTGTATATGTTGTGACTATATTGGCTTCCATAAAAAAGATTGATTGTGGAATTGGTATACAACCAATCTACATTGAAATCACAAGTTCCCTAGCCTATTGTTGCTCAAGAAATAAACGAGAAGCCGTTGTATTATGACATCAAGAAATTTAACAATGTTGTGAATACATCAAGGGCATCTAAGATAGATCGAAAGACATTGAGAAAAATGGTGATTGATTACTTAAAAGGGAAATCCTGAAAAAAAAAATCATTTGTCAAGACCCTGTTAAGTTGTTTGAATAAGGAAGAACCCAAGACAGGCTTGTAAAAAATCTATAAAAGGATTTGTGCCACCCATGTAAATGGACATATGATGATAAGGTAGATGAAGAGATTATGCTACTTCTGGATGACCATGAAAATAGATTTCATAGAGTATGTTAAATGATGCCATAAATGTCAAGTACATAGTGATAAAATTAATGCACCCTGACACCTTTATATAATATGGTGTTACCCTTGTCATTTTTAGTATGGGGTTAGACATCGTTAGGCCAATTAACCTAAAAGCAAGCAACATGCATCATTTTATTTTAATGTAAATTGATTACTTCATAAAATGGGTAAAAACTTGCTTCTATGCATAAGTAACCTGGAAAGTAATAAGCGATTCATTGAAAAATATATAGTCTACTAATACATTTCACTAAATGAGGCAGGTCACCTCTTAAAAAGACCATAAAACAAGTCACCTCTCAAAATAACCACATGACAGGTTACCTCTCGAAATGACCACGAGGTAGGCCACCATTCAAAATGTTGAGATAAAACAAACCTTCATGAGGTTGGTCACCTCTTAATTTGATCAAAATTCAATATTCCCCAATAAAGTTACCTTTTGACTTTTACATCTTTTCCAAAGTTTCCATATAAACCATCATTTGTTTACAAGCTTATTACACAAAACCTATAAAAAATCATTTTCATAAGACTTTGTACCATAAACATTATAAATAGAGGATAACTGTTATAACTTTTTTTTTTACCCCTAGTGTTTTCGTAAAAAAACAACAAAAAAACATATTAAAAAAACAAAACAAATTAAAAAAATATATGTTTTCAAATAATTTTTCAAAATTTATTATGTTTTAATTGGCCAGGACAAGTTTTTCTATTTATTTAAGAGGTACTATAAAGGGTTCAAGTGAAGAAAATTAGTTATAATTAAAAGAATTAAAACAAGGACCAAAATGTCAAGTTGTTATGGCTTAGAAGGCCTTATTAATTTAATTAGAGGTCTAATTAGAATGATTTCATGTTTTAATAACCAATTTAGAGATTCAAAGCCTTTTAGAAAAAAATACACAATTGATAGGGCTTATATAATTTCAGCCAAAGACCCAATTAAGAAATTGTTCTTGGTTTGGTATTAGTTTCGTCTCTAATTGTATAACTTAAATTTAAAAAAGATTAACAGTGAAAAGCCACAGAAATGTAGGGATGATTCTGAACTTTATCCATATCAAATGCTACAATTTTGGACCTTTGGTATATATTCTCAAATGTCCTTTTCATCTTATTTTTTAAAAACAAAAAAGAGAATAACAAACCCTAGTTATAGATACCTAACCTTTATCTCAACAGAATCTTTACCACCTCTCATCATTTTCACTAATTTAGCCATCGTTCAATCCAATTGTGGTGTTGGTTTCACCTACTTTTCGGTCGATTTATGTTTGGTTGTGTTCTTTGGGTTGAAACAAAGTTTATAGTTCACATAATACTCACATCCTCAATGAGGGTTTTCTAGGCTTCTCATTTAGCCTTATAGTTTCTTTGTCTTCACTCTTAGACATTAGAGATTCATTTTTTAAATTTTAGGTCCTATAGTTCCTGAGTTATCGAGTCGAGATTGTCCCTCTCCTCTATAAATAATAGGTTAATTAGGGTTTTAAAGAGGATAGTGATAGAGAGAAATAATGACTATAGAGAGGAAAATAGAGAAATAATATAAAAGAAACCTAGCGTTTTCTAGGTAATAAGGTGAATGAAAAAAAAAAAGGCCTTGAGAAAGGGATAGTTATAAGCTTTCTTAGTCAAGTCTTTGCAAGTTTATCTAGGTATGCCCTTTTCTTTTCCAATCTTGTCTATACTTCACTTTTGTTATGTTTAAATATATTGTCTTGAATGTTTGAGATGTTATTACGAAGGCAATTGTTGTGTTTTATCATACGGTCATTTGTTGAATATTTATGGGTTCTTTTTTTTATACATATGGTTAAATGGACTTTTTGTAGGATGTATATTATTATTTAGAGCTTCTAGATGGCTATTGTTACGTTAACCTTGATGTATTTTTTTTTATGCTTTTAAGTTTATTTTTGTGTGATATATTATCGATATCCTACTCCTATATGTTTTCACCTACAAATGGCATTCTGGACCACTTGTGTTTTTTTTTAAGTTTGTTTTGAAATTAGCATGATCTAGTAGTTATTATTTGTGAGCACCCCTAAAACTTTTACAGTCATGTATTATCATAAAGTTGATGTCTTTAACACTTTAAACCCTTTTAGTTATGAATCTATTAGTTTAGACAATTTAGTTTTCTTTGATACAATATGTATGAATTGTATAAGCTTGTGTATTGCTTGTCTTAGTTGGTTTACTATAACATCAAAATATCCTCTTAATGAGCCTATATATTAATGTGTTGTATGATATATTGTAGTGTAGATTTCCACATTTGAGTTAGTACATCCTAAACCCAAACCAAAATAGGTATTTTTAAGGACCTATTTATCTCTAAGTCTAGTCTTTTGAAGAAAAAAAAATTATCTAGTTTTTTTTATATCTTATCCTGTATAATGGTCGAAGCACTACAAACCTAGATCTTGCACTTGCTATATTCTCGGTCATCATGAGTATCCTTATAGTTAGTTGTTGGTGGTATTTTGTTTTGATTTTGGATTTGGATTTGTAAAATAGTAGTTGTTGTAGTTTGTTTCCTCTTGTTTTTAACAAAAATCTAAAATCAATCATACATGCATTCATCTTAGCATTTGAACCACTTTGAAAGGCCCATTAGGGTTTTAGTCTATAATAAAAAAGCCATTAAGGGCTACCATTAAAATAAAATCATTTCAAAACATAACATTCCTTATGATCTTGTTTGCCGAATATCAAAACCAATGTTTTTACTATTAACTCGTAATGTTATGGGGTAAATAGACTTATATGAAGCAATTACCTTGGACATTAATGAGAAGTAGATCCTCAGTCCCTTCTGTTTTTAAAACTTTAAAGTGTTTTCTTTAAAAAAGAAATATAGGTCCTTCGGTCTAGTATCCATCAATTCTTTCTTATTGTAAGTGAATCTTAATCAAGCATTGCATTTCTAGAGTCAATTGAGGACACTAAGTTAATTAATCTTATATTTTCTATATACATCAATTCCACACAAGTTTTCATTAGGGGTATTAGGTTCCATTAGTGAGTCTCATCCTAACAATATATGTCAATGATATAGATAAATAAAAAGGAGTTGAATAAGCTGCCTCTTTGTAATGGTTGTGCATACATGAGTATTCTCGACTAGTGTGCATAAATACTATTTTGGGGCAACACCTTTAAATCAAAATATTAACGTGATTGCTAAACATAGCAACCAACCTTAGGAAAAATAAATCCATATAGATTATTTTCTGGACTTAGTCTATAAAGGGACATCCTAACTATTAGATTCAACTTCCAAATAGATGAACTTATAATGGTTACTATTTGAATGTTTAGGGTTGGGATATTAAACCTCATTTAACAAGATGAGAATGAATTAGGTGTCAAAGGATAAATGAGCTATCACCAGTCATTGTCTATGAACCATAGTTGCATAAATAAAACGCTTAATGACAACTTTTTCTTGGTTTATAACCAGGTTCATTGAGCCTAAAATAGGCATATTTAGTTATTCATTGATATCATTTAATAGACCACATTATTGGTCACAAGTTTTAATCATGAGTAAATGGTTATAGGTATATCAATTCATTAATTGTTATCAAAATGAATGAATCCCTTATAGGTCATCACAAGGGTAGCAATTAGGAGTGGAAAAAATAACTTGGACTTCATAAATGATATGATTAACCTAACCATCAATCCAACGTTTAACTCATTATAGTAGACTCATTTTCCTTCATGTAGATAAACCACCGAAATATTAGGCACAACATAACCATTATGAATAGAAAACAAGTATCAATATAATTTATCTTAGATAAAATGTATTACTTATATATATTAAAAAATCAAATCATGTAAATGAATATTACTTACTAGATGCTTAGGTATTTACAAATTGATAGATTTTTAGGACTATATCAAAAGGCCAAACACCATCTTATTGATTTTCGACTAAAAAAGCCATTAAAAGATTGAAAAGTTTTCAATTATTGGTACCATCACTTATTTATTGAGTAGAATGAAATTTGAAGGTTTTGAAAGCAAGACAAAAGTTGTAATAAAAAATGTCTTGGTTGCCTTTTAAACACAAGTTTAATGACATTACTAAATATCATGCTAAAACATTTGTGAAAACAAATTTTACCATGTTAATTAAACAAAGGAGTTTTAATTAAAAGATGCTTATTTATCCTTGTTTTAAATTGTTTGAATGTTTTTAGGTATGTGTTTTGATTGCTTTTGATTTTTATTAAATGAATGACATAGAAAAAAAATATAAATTTTTTTTCTAAAATTAAAAATATTAATAAGAAAAAGAAGAGTTATACTAACAAATTAGGTTGTTTCAATAAAATTTAAATTATTAAAAACAATATTACCATATAATTAAATAAAAAAATTTGAATGGCTTCACAATTATCTTAATTTGAATGCGTTTCTTATCTTCACAATTTAGTTTTACTTAAAATTAAGAAAACAATTTTAACATTTATCATTATATATAATCCTCAATTTATTTTTTTAAATGTATATATTAAACTTTATGTTTGTAATAAAAATAATATTTTTACTAGAAAATATATTAGTAATTTTTGCACATTTTTTTACGTCCGAACCAACATAGCTAAGGTCAAATATGTATGATATCCTAGTTGATTATCTCATATTGATAATAAAATATTCATTAGGGATATCTTTTACATGCTGTCGCTTTTACAAGAAAATTCTTAATGTAGTGTGATTTGAAGTGTCCGATGGTTAGAGACAAACGTGTGGAATTTTGTGAGTGGCCCCTTTCGCTCCACCAGCTTGAATAAAACGACAATCAAGGCATTAACAGAAGATTGATGAGAGTGATGCAACTCCTCAATCTCAGTAGGGTGAATAAAACAATAATCAGAGAAAGTAAGATCGGTGTGCTTGTTGCCCGAAATTAAAAAGTTGCAGCTGATTGTCTAAAAATTAAAAAGAAAAAATTTAAATAGCGTTAAAAGTTATTATATTTTTATAAATATATTGGATTGTTCCAGTATAATTATATTTTTATTTTTAAATAGCTTAAATCTAGGGGTATTTGAGTTTTTTTCTCTGGTTTAAGTAATTATTAGAAAATTATTTGGAGGTGTATGCGTCTTTTTAAATTTTTTAACATAGTATAAATATTTTTTTACCTTTAGAGTCAATAAAATTTAGAATTGTCGACTAAGAGCTTTCTTGACTTTTCACAATATTCGTAACAGTAAAAATATTTTTTTTAGCTCTAAAATAAAAAAAAAACATGGGCTCTTGGACAAGGATATTTCAGGTTTTTTTTTAATTTTCATGTACTGTAAAATAACACTTTTAGCCTTAGAAAAGACAACAAAAAGAAGCTTCACTTTTGGAGGTATTTTGTGTAATTAAGAGGACAATGAGGGATGTTTTGGTATTTTTCATGTTTTATTTTTTTAATTAAAAAGCCATTAGTGTATGTTCCACACGTCCTAGTGAGTGGACGGCATCTGCACCATTCAAGTGGGGCGTGCGCTGCCGCCCGGTGGTCAAATCTGGTCATTCACCATCTCCTTGGATCCGTAGCCGTGCACTCTTTCACATAGTGTGACGCGTGTGGACGAATAATGATTGGATTGTCTCTGGTCATCGATTGTTTGTGTTTTTTCTTTCTTTACTCTCTCCTGACAACTAAAATGCACAATTGTCATATTTGTTTGTTGTTTGTCAATTTCAGTTCTCATTCTTTGAATTTCTTATTTCTTCCTTATTACTTTTATAAAAGTTTAGTTTTTTTTTTTAAAAAAAATTGTTTTTCAATTACAATTTCTTAGATGTTTTGTTTTTCATTGTAGTCCTTATTCTTTTAATTTTTCATTTTTTTAATATTTATTTTATAGTTTCAGTCCTTCTAAATCCATCCATATTTTTGGTTCGTGTTTCAGAATCCATCCTCTTTGTTTTGATTTTTTATTTCAATCTTTTTCTTTTTTGTTTGAGTTTTATTTGTTTATAATTTAGTTCTTCAATTCTAATTTGTGTATATTATGTTTTTCAATTTGGTCCTTCTACTTTTAACATTGGCTTTTTTTCAAAGTTCATATAGTTTTTAATTTTACCCTTCAAATCAAATTTATGGTTTTTTTCAATAGTAATAATATTTTTTTCAAATTCATTAATAATTATATTAACAACAACAACAACAACAACAAC
>Ga0325404_1000977_pt1 | contig 29600 bp, 11 predicted proteins | sample PopdelMetagenome_18_FD_205664 | JGI IMG/M metagenome (GOLD analysis project Ga0325404, IMG submission 205664) | Populus deltoides microbial communities from Bellville, Georgia, United States - Xylem-Control-R1 | ecosystem: Host-associated > Plants > Phyllosphere > Stem > Wood/Secondary xylem...
GGGGAATGAAATCATAGTTCATAACCTCCATTTTTTTACATATATTTGTGATTATCTAAATAAAAGATATTACTTTATATTATTCAAATTAAAAACAATCATGAAAAAGTTAGATATTAAATAAAAAAAGTAATTAATTCTTATATAATATGTATAATAAAAAGCTAAATCTATGAAATTAGTCACATATAAAAAATGTAAGAAAAGAATTTTAATATTTCATTTAAATAAAAATGCTGGTGTATATAAGGAGAATATCGATTTACTTCATGTAAAAAACATTGAGAAGCTTGTAAAGAGAAAATATAAAACATATATAAAAAATATTTTTTTCAAACTTAATTGATTCCTAGCCCCAGATATTCAGTAGACATGGATTTATCACCGGTTGCAATTGAAATAATTGCACTGTGTGACCCAATGTAAGTTGTCCCATCCCACATTTAATGAAATGTGAGTACAACGTGCGGCAAATAAAAGTAACATGTTTTTAATTTTTAAAAATAATATATTAAAATAATATATTTTTTTATTTTTAAAAATATATTTTAATATTAACATATAAAAAATGATGTATAATTATTAAAAAAAATTGTTTAAAAAAATAAAAAAAAATTAATTTTTTTAAAATATAAAAATAAATAGATTATTATCACAATAACTGATTCCTGTCAAGGAATGACAGCCGTTTACTTGATTTTTTTTATTAACGTGGATATCCGAACTAATTTGTGCGCACCTCAACTAATTTCACGGGCCCTGAAATTAAAGACCATATAAGCCTTCAGTGGCCCTGAGATTTATGGGACTCGAACTAGTAACATTTATGAAGCAAATTTAGGGTCTAACCAGTTGAGATACACCTCTCATGGTTCTGTTTACATGATGCTTGATGCTTTGTCTAAATACCCCTTAAAAAAAATTTTAATTAACCATGATTGCTTCTAAGAACAGAGAGGGTGTCTCAACTATAATCGAAAAAAATTTAAGGTTTTTGTTTTAAATTATTTTTTATATATTTAGATTGGTTTAATGTATTGATATTAAATGTAAATTTTAAAAAAATATTATTTTAATATATTTTTAAATAAAAAAATATTTTAAAAAACAATTATTATCATTCTCCCCACTTTTTTTTTTTTTAATTCAAAGCTTTATGTCCATGATAATGTGAGGAATAAGCGTCCAAGGATTGCTTAAGATATACTAATATAAAGAGGAAAAAAACAAGGAGATGAAGGGATGTAGAAGCTACTGTCTTATGTTTGCTGCTTTATGTCCGGATCTGACATTAGACAAGGTGAGTGCTATTGATTTAAGGTTTACTTTAAATTTTTGGATTTTAAAAATGTTTTTAAGATATAAAGTTTATTTTTTTAAATCATTATTTTATTTTTTTAAATCGTTTTAATATATTAATATTTAAAATAAATTTAAAAAGAATATAAAAAATATTATTTCAACAAATTTTTAAACAAAAAATATTTATTTCCACAATAATGATTAGGCATTCCACTTACTCTAGGCATCTCTCTAGCCTTTCTTTTGGTTTAATTAAATGCTGAAAGTGATGCTTATGGTTTTTGGTGGTTCTGTGGTCACTTTTTTTTCTTTGGCATATTGGGTTGTCGAAGGGCGCACTAATTCTCCTTGAGGTTCCTGTCTTGTGCTGTACTCTTCATTTGTTCGTTCGCTAAACATATCTTACTACATTTCTTTGTTCGGTGCTAAAAACAATCACACGTGATTAGTATAATAATCACTATTTTCAAAGAAATAAAACTATTAATTTCAAAGTTAATAATCTAAATCTCATCAAAACAAAATAGATTTTATTATCTGGACAGAAAAATTACAAAAACACATTGCTACTGCGTTAATTAATATTTAGTGTTAATTAATCTTGAGAGATGTAACTCAAGTAATTAGGTTATTGATTTGCTTTCCAGAAATCACTAATTTGAGTTTTATAAATTTTAAAGTTATTAAAGATTTACATGGTTATTAACTTTAGGACTCGTAGATTAGTCGAGGTCCACACAAACTGGTCCGGATAACCACATTAACCTAAAAAAAATATTTGGTGTTAGTTTTTTCGTGTGATTCTTAAATTTATACAGAATCATGAACAGGTGAAACACAGTAAATTAAACGTTTCAAGTGCGAGAGCAGCAGTCGGCATCGAGAGCAACTCCATAAAGCAAATATTCTCCACAGAGTCACAAGAAACATGATACGTTCTAGAGAGTAACCAAAGTACTTTGCTTTTTTCAAACAAGTTGACATAATTCACAAGCAACTGCGAAAATTAGAAGTAATTAATGGCTCAACTGCAAATTATCAGGGATACCTTATTATGTTTAGCGAAAAGCTACTGCCTTTTGCGGCCGCTTTGGGCCCTCTCAATTTGACTTTGGCAATTTGCACGCCATTGTTCTGTTGTCGAGTGCCTGTATTTACCAGCAAAAAAGGGTAACAAAATCCTTTTCTTCATGGAAAAGTGATGTCAAGTCGAGAAGCTCAAGTACTCGAGGCCCTACGAGGAAAAAGAACTGGTGAGTGGACATGTCCGTTGCCCCTTCACGTCTAGGCGCTCGGCAGCTCCTTTTCATTCTCAGTCTGTTTACTTTGGTTTGAAGCTGAGCCGCTCAGCCATTGCCACCTCTAGCAGGGATTGATCCTGTTGTAATGGCCGGTGGGTTTCCGAGGCTCCTTCTAGGCCCTCGTTTATTACGTTTGTTCAGCGATACAAGTAATCAAAATGGGTTCAAAGGGTTGAATTCTGAATTGAATATGCATGTGAAAGTGAAAGGGATTTGCAACAACTGATTTTCATGCACAAATTACATCACCTAGATTAAACTCATTTACCTGCCAACGTCAAATTATCCTATGTTAGCTTAGCAGATGCTATTACTTAATTATTTTACCTACTGATGAGGCCCAGTTTCCTCGGGTATTGCTTTTTCTTGGATTTAATGAGATGTTCCTTCCCTTCACCTATTAATGGCCAATGTTCATTAAATTTAGACGTTAATATAGAGGAGATATATAGTCAAGAATAACATGGCTTTGTAGCATTATAATTGGTTTCCAAGTAATTATTTTTTTAAGTGTAAGTAGCATATAGATGCCCACTTCACTTATATGGGATTATAGCAAAAAACTATCATTATTGAAATATCCAAGAGTCATAATTTTATAAATATGTACTTTGATCATATCGATGGATACATAAAGGTAGTATTATCCAAAATTCATAAATAATTAGATAACTAGACAAATGAGAATACATATTTAGTTTATAATCATGCAATATATAAAATCATGATAAACTTATAATCATACCAGAAAGAGCTTACGAGATTACTAAGAACATATATAAACTTGCATAAAAGATTAAAATACAACTCTATCATGCAAACTAATCATATATAGAAATTATACTTAAATTAAAAGCATCTAAAAATATTTACTTGTTGAAGCTCTTAAAATATAATAAATTTTATATTTTGTTATTGTAAGGATACTACCAGAAAATCGATAAGAACAAACAGATATATCGAAGGAATATTTTCGTCGGTAAATTTTCGAGGGATTTTACCGAGGGAAATATTCCCTCAATATATACCGAGGGAATTGCCGTGGGAAAAAAATTAAAACAAAGTAAAAAAATAATAACGTGTCATTTTTACCAACGGAATTACCGATGAAATTTATTTCGTCGGTAAAATCCGTCGGTAAATCCGTTGGTAAACTGTGAACATTGTTCACCATGTCAATTACAAAAGAAATCACCAACGAAATTTTCCGTCAGTATTTTCCAGAGAGCTCTAGAACTGTTCACCTTCCAATTGCATTGTTAATTGTTGTTCTTTACGGACAAAATCACCGACGGATTGAAAAGTCGTCGGTGTTATTTGACAGTTTTCTAAAAAAATTCAATTAATTTAAAATTTTCATTTAAATATTATAGACGCAATCACCGACAGATTGAAAAATCATCGGTAATTATTGGCGGTTTCTGAAAACTTTTTACAAAATTGAAAATTTAAATTAAATATTACCGATGGAATTACCGACGGAATAATTAAAAAATATTAATATTCAATTATTTGTCGGTAAATCCGTCGCTAACGCACCCCAATAAAAAGCCTGAATGCTCTTATTTCACAAGAGACAGACTCATTTCTTATTATTATTATTATTATTCACTATATGTAAAAAACATCAATATCTATTTCTTTCTCTTCTTTTCTCTCCTCATCTCCTTCTCTTTTCCTCCATGCTTGGGTATGTCTTCTTTTTCTTTCTTCTTTTATCCTCTTAGTTTTTTTTTTAATTACTATGCTTTATGAAAAGAAAATTTCTCTCCTTAGCTTCACTTGCAACTACATTAAGGTAAGATTTTTCTTTTTTCTTCTTTTTTCATGATTTTTTCACTATATTTGTTTTTTATTTTATTTTTAATTGTTTTTGTTCTTAATAATTGTATAAATGTTGTTGTGAGATTATTTTTTTCATATGAGACCAATTTTTAGTTGATTTATTTATAGGATTTTTAAATTTTTAACAATTGCAACTTCATTTTTTTCATATGAATTTTTTTAGTTGAATTTATTTATTTTGTTGCAAATTTGTATAAGTTGATTTTCTTATTTTTTTTCCAAGCATTTTGAGTATATATTATACAGTATTGATTTATGTTAATTTAATTATTTTATAATTTTATAAAATAATTTGTTTAAAATGTTTTTGAATAATTACCGATGAAATTTCCATCGGTATATCCAAGGTTGTTAAAATCACGATTTAACTTGTAAAATCGTACAATTTTACAAGTCAATATAGGCTTTATATGCTAAATCGTTCATAAAACTCGAATATGGATAAAATTGAGTTAAATCAGGTAAAATCGTTAAAATTGTGTAAAATCGCGTTTTTACCACCAATTTAACGATTTTACCTGCAGAAGATAAAGTTGCAATTGTATTACAGGTGTCGACTAGGCATTTACGAGTCAATATAGGCTTTACATGCTAAATCGTTCATAAAATTTGAAAATGGGTAAAATCGAGTTAGATCGGGTAAGATCGTTAAAATCGGATGAAATCGCATAAAATCGCATTTTTACCATCGATTTAACAATTTTACCCGCAGAAGATAAAGTTGCAATTGTATTATAGGTGTCGACCAGGCATTTGATGCAGTGTACGTGTAGCGCAAGAAACAACCAAACAGCTGAACATGTACTTGTTCACTGTTACTGTCTCCTTGTTATTTTAGATTATTGTTTACGTAAGCTAGACGACTCCTATCATTTTTCATGTCTCTTCTACCATGTTTGGCAACTTACCCCTTCTATCATTTTTATTTTTTTCTCAATCGCAACAACTTATTAACTTGACATAAGATTTAAGCAAGTTGTTTGATGTATCTCTATCAAGTATCAATTGTAAATAATTTAGGGCTGCAGTTTATTTAGATTAAATTAAGTGTAGATCTTAACAGTAAGAGAGAGTTGTCGACTGCAATTTACTCTACTTCTTTGGAATATATAACATTGCTTTTATATTTGGTCAGATGATGTAAGATATCCCCCCATGAATACCATGCTTGTTCTAGCGGTTTACATTTTGTTTTTTAAAAAAATTGACTTTTTTAAAATTAATTTGATTTTGATATTTTTAGATTTTTTAATGTGCTAATATAAAAAATAAAATTTTAAATATATATATATATATATATTATTTTAAATGTTGAAATATTTGATAAAAACCTTATAAATTTGAATTGTTTATTTAGGTTCATACAAAACGAAAAAATTATGATGAAGCTGGTTTTAGTTTACATGACATACCAGCATATTATTTGTTTTAAGTTTGTTAATTATTAGATAATGAAAAGTTATTTAAATTATGTATAAAATTTTATTTGAACCATGTATTTTAAGGTGCTTGAACTATATATGAATTTTTATTTGAAGCATGAATTTTTTTTAATGTATTTTAAAATTCCTTACGATTTTACGATTTTACAATCTGTTTTTACGATCCTAGTTTGTTTTGTATTTTCCGTGCCGTGTTAAAATCGTGATTTTAACAACCTTGGGTATATCCCTCGGTAAATCCGTTGGTAATAAAAAATATTATTATCGAGGGATATACCGATGTAATGAAGCGGGTAATTTTATTTTTTTATTACCAACAGATTTACCGACGGACAAAAAATTACCGATGAAAGATTCACTGACGGAGCATTTTCGTCGCCAAATTAATTACCAACAGAAAATGTGTCTTATGCCGACGAAAAAATTCTGTTGGTAAAACTGTTAAATCTTGTAGTGGGATAAATCATTTTTTGTTAAGGCTGTATTGTGCCCCACATGGTGCAAAAGGACTTTCTTCAATAAACCTATCAGAATTCCAACAATACCATTTTGTTTAAGTGCACTCCTAAATAAGGTCCAACGAACCAGACGGATTGTATATATTCAATAACCTCTCTATAAGGAACAAATCTAAGCTCTAATTAGGAGGAAAATGATCTAACAAGCTTATAAACTTTATATTCTTATTTATTAACAACAAACCACTCAAATTGTTTTATGTAAATCTCTTTATCAAGGTCAACAATTTAAAAAAGTTGTTTTTACATCCATTTCATGAATTTTAAATTCATTAATAGTTGTGATGGTTATTAATGTTTGATGGTTTTAAACTTTAATCTTGTAATATTTAAATAATTCAAGAGCCTGATATTTGTTTCTAAGCAAATAGACATAACAATACTTTCTACAATCATTAACAACAAACAACTCAAATTGTTCCATGTAAACCTTAATATTAAAGTCACCATTTAAGAAAGTCATGCCTTGATATTTTTTTAGGATCAAGTATCACTATCTTTGTGAGACATCCTCGTACTTTGAGGTATTTGTAGAAAGATCTCCTATATTTTCATAACTCATATGATATCTTTTCTAGCTTTTTATAGGGTTTTTTTATTAAGTATATAACCCTCAGAAGTTCTGATGTGCTTTTAAACTTATCAAAATGGTATTAATCATTTCTTTTAAAATTCAATTCTTATATTCCTCAATGTTATTTTATTAAGGTAAATAAAAGCATCTGTTTGTTAGATAATATCATTTTAGGAACAGAATTCACCAAAAAAGTGCTTTATATTTTTCACTTCAATCACTTTTTTTACCTTTATTTTCTTAACAAATTGATTTTCAAGTTGTAATGTTTAAACATTTCAAGAGCCTTATCTTTATTTCCAAACAAATAGATACAACAATATCTTAATCAATTAACTATAAAAGTAATGTAATACTTTTTCTAACCTCTAGTTTGCACAAACTTTAAATCATCAATATCTAAGTGAATTAAATATAGAGGTTCACTACTTCTTTCAATTGAATGAAACAAAGTTTTATGAATTTTGATTCTACACGAATCTCACATTTATGATTTTTTATCTCATACTTGGTAATAAATCAAGATTTAGTAACCTTTGTAGAAAATTATAATTCACATGACCTAACATGTCATACCACATATCATAAAACTTAAATAGGTAAGAAGAATAGGCATTATAATTATTCTTCTTCTCATTAATGGTTATAATGGTCATAATATTCATTTTGAAAATGTCATCTCTGAGATACCCCTCTTTTATGAACACTGTATTTTTATAGAGTATAAATTTTTCATTCTTAAAAACCAATTTAAAACCATTTTTACTCAACAATAAACTAGATATTAAATTTATCATAATGTCAACAACATAAAGCATATTGGTGAGGCTTTAATATTTTTTAAAAGTCATTTTTAATATGACCTTCCCAACACTTAGTACCTTGAAGGTTGATGAATTCTCTATGTATAAGTGTTGATCGTCCATTTCTTTATAAGTAGATAACATTTGGTGCATATATGTCTTATTACATCAATTTCAACCCACCACTACTTGTGATTTTTTATTAGGTTGATAATTTTAGAAACAACAATAAATATGTTCATTTTTAAAACTCCATTAGTGTGGTATTCAAACTCGTTGATATTAGATTCACTAGTCATTCTCTCCCCTAGGTTACTTTGTTGAATCTTATTTCTACAATCCTTAGTTAGGTGCCTTATCTTATTACAAATCAAGTATTTTTCATTAAACATTTTGACAATATTTTTTCTTTTCATAATAAGTTTTGCCTTTTGGTATTTATTATGGAGATTCACCACTTGTTCCACAAGGTTTGCTTTAGGGACTATAGTAGAATACTTAACTCTTTTTTAGGAAAATTTATTATCCTTATTTACCTTTAACCTTAAGATGAGGTCTTCAACTCCTATTTCCTTACTTTTATGCTTAAGGTAGTTCTCGAATTCTTTTTAAGATGGTGGTAATTTACAATAATTGCTGCCACTAGAAATAACTCACTTATAACCATATTTTTAACATAAATATCATGAAAGATGAGTTAAATATCTTGAACTTGTATTATAAGGATCTTTCAGTCAACCATTTTTAAATTTAAAAATTTATCAACTATAAGCCTTTTCATACTGGTAACTTTATACTTGAATTTTTTTTATGCAAAGCTTTTCAGAGTGCCTTTTGCACTCTTGATTGAACTATACACATCATATTGTGTATTGTCGAATCTATTTAAGATTTAGTTCTTACATCTGTAATTATTATGATTTCATACGTTCAAAGTTTCCACAACAATGAAATCATATTTATTATTTGACAACTTTTGTGCTTTTTCTAACATGAATTTTTCTAAGTTCAAGGTGGTCAAATAGAACAACATTTTTTGTTTCCACCTCTTAAAGTTCAACCCATTGCACTTTTTAGGTTTCTCGCCATAAATTATAAAAGGTGATGGTTAAATCCTCACTGCTGAAGTAGTAATTGTTAAAGCATTATTGGTTGGAATAACAAATCTTTATGTTAATGTCATGATAAATTTAATGTAAAATAATAGCCTATATTATATAAAATAATTTGGCTTCTTTAAACATGTATAAAAATAAACTTAAAATTTTTAAAAACCAAATTTCAATAAAATTTCTAAAGTAAGTAGAGGAGTTAATGTCAAAGGGTTATATAAAAGAGAACATGAGTCTATATATTATTTTGGTCTTACTTGTGCCTAAAAAGGATAGAACTTGGATGATATGTGTTAATTACCGTGCTATCAATAATACAACAGTAAAATATAGACATCTCATCCCTAAGTTTGATGATATGTTAGATGAATTGCATAGATCTTGTGTATTTTTTAAAATTGATTTGAAAAGTGGATATCATCAAATTAGAATGAAAGTAGGTGATGAATAGAAAACTACGTTTAAGACTAAGTATGGTTTGTATGAATGGTTAGCCATCCATTTTGGACCTACTAATGCACTTAATATTTTAATAAAATTGATGAATCATGTGTTGTGTGCATTCAAAGATAAATTTATAGTTGTGTATTTTGATAATATTTTGATTTATAACAAGAGTTTAAATAAACATGTTAAGCATTTATGTAATGTACTTGATGTGTTGCATAAATAATTATTGTATGCTAATTTGAAGAAGTTTACCTTTTGCATGGAGAAAATTATGTTTCTTGGTTATGTTGTTAGTATACATGATATTGAGATGAATGAGAAAAAGGTTAAGGCTATTCAAAAATGGCCTACACCTAAACCAGTCATCGAGATAAGAAGCTCTCATGGTTTGACTAATAGTTTAATGGATACTTGTTTAAAGAAAATAGACTTTGTATGCCTAATAGTTCTATGCGTGAATTACTTACTCGTGAAGCTCATAAAGGAGGTTTAGTGGGGTATTTTGGTGTTGTTAAGATTTTAGATGTATTTTATGAACACTTTTATTAGCTTAAAATGAAAAAAAGATGTGTAAAAAATTTGTGATATATGCATTACATGTAAAAAAACTAAGTCTATAGTCTTATCACATAGTTTGTATACTTCTTTACCTATACCTAAAGAATCTTGGGTAGATATTTATATGGACTATGTTTTAGGTTTACCTAGGTAAAAAATAGGTAGAGACTCTATCTTTGTGGCTATTGATAAGTTTTCTAAGATGATGTATTTCATAACATGTAATAAAAAAAATAATGCAATTAACATAGTAAACTTGTTCTTTAAGGGGATAATACAACTACATGGGGTTCCTAGGAGCATAATTTTCAAATTATAATGTTAAGTTTCTTAATTACTTTTAGTTTTATAGGGAAAGTTGGGAAATAAGTTGTTATTTTGACTACTTGTCATCCATAAATGGATGGGCAAACATAAATAACAAATAGAACTTTAACTATACTTTACATACTGTCATTCAAAGAATCTTAAGAATTGAAAAGATTGTTTATCATTCATTAAGTTTTCTTATAATCATAGGGTGTATTCCACTTCTATTTTTTTTTTTCACCATTTGAGATCGTATATGGCTTTAACCCATGAACTCCATTAGATTTGATTCCTTTACCTGTTGATAAAAGAGTTAGTCTTGATAGAAATAGAAAATCATAGATGGTGAAGGTACTTTATTAGAGTTTACGACATTATATAGAGAAGAAGAATGACCAGTATGCATCTAAAACAAATAAGGGTCGTAAATGAGTTGTTTTCCAACCAGGTAATTGTGTTTGAGTACATAAATAAAAGGAAAGGTTTCCAACCCATAGAAAGTCAAAATTACATTCTCGAGGAGATGGTCCATTCCAAATCCTTGAAAGAATCTTTGACAACTCTTACAAAGTGGATTTACTAGGTGAATATGGTGTTAGTGCTATATTTAATATTTTTAATCTCTCTTTGTTTAATAGGTGACGATTCAAGGTCAAATTCTTTTAAGGAGAGAGAAGAAGATACATAATATCCTATTATGACAAAAGATCCACTAGAGATGCCAATTGAGCCAATCACAAGGTTAAAAGCCAAGAAGCTAAATGAGACATTAAATGAGCTTATTTAGAGTATTTAGGCTAATAATGGATTCAAAGAGGCTTCAACACATATGGAGAAGCCTATAATCAACCTAATTCATGTACAAGAAAGGCTTAACTCAACCCTAAATTGGGCTTAGGGCTAGTAGCATAATTAGACAGCCTTGTTTGAACAACTTTCCATGCTTTAAAAGAAAGATAGGTGATAATAATTAATCCTAACATTACAAGGATATTTTAAGCAGATTATTTTAGGAGTTTCCATCCTCTATAAGAATATTTAATGAACAAGGGTTTCTCTATGTAGCAAATGTTACTTAAGATTATCTTGGCTATAAGAGGAAACTAGAGGTGGCAACAAAAAGCAATAATTATCTTCAATATTTTTCTCTATCTTACAAGGAATCCATATTCTACAAGGTAAGTTAATGGGCGACAACTTTAGCAATGAATCTCTTAGATTATTTGGGATATTTAAAGTCAACAATTATATCCTAAGCTACTTAGGATATCTAATTTGGATATATGTCTATTTAAGCTACATATTTTTATCTATCTTAGGTTTTTCTTTCATTATTAATTATAGTATAATATATGATTCAAACTTGTATTTTTATTTATTTCTAATAGGTTTTGAGCTTATTTACATTACTTGGGTTTACTTGTTAATGGGTTCATATCAGCCCACAAGTTTCGGGTCCATTAGGATTGTTTGAGGAGTATAAATACTTCCTTGTAAGAATATATTTTTGTTTGGTTAATAATATTTTCTTTGTGCCACAACCTTGAGGATACTCAAGTTTTTGGTTATAAAAAAAAACTAAAATTGACTTATCAAGGAACAATTATCTTTATGTCGTCTTTCTTATACTTATCCTTTGCGATTTGCTAATCATTGGGTAGGGGTTTGAATTCAAATAGTGTTGATGTCTTGATTTAAGGTAATTTTTATGTCATGTTTTCTATCTCAAATATAATTTTGGCTTTCTAGAATTATGTTCAAACTTGCTTGTGGGTTTCTAAATCTTTATACCTACGGGATTTACATCGTTTAGTTATTACAAAGAATTATAAACTAAACAAAGAGTAATTCGACTAAAGCCTTAAGATTGTTGTCCAAAATTTGCAAATAACTGGATGACTAGACAAGTGAGAATATATGTTTAGTTTATAATCATGTCATGGTGAACTTGCAATCATAATAAAAAGATCTAGCATGCTTAATAAGAAAATATATAAACTTGCATAAAAGATTGAAATACAATCCTAGCACCTAAACTAATCATATATAGAAATTATACTTAAATTAAAAGCATATAAAAACACTTAGTTATTAAAGCTCTTAAAATATCATAAATCTAAAATTTTATTACTATTAAGGATAAATTCTTTATCCTTAAGGTTTTATTACTCCTCATTTGGTGTAAAATAATTTGCTTTAACAAGTCTCATGGGATTTCAACATCACCACCTTATTTAGGTGCACTCTTAAACAAGGTCTAACGAATCAAAGGAATTGTACTCAATGACCTCTTTATAAAGACCAAACCTAAGCTCTAGATTAGAAGGAAAATAATGAGAGGAAACAAATAATTAAGCCATAAGAGCAAAGTTGGAAAATTGGTGATGAAGAGTGTAAGAAATTATGCCATGCTTTCAATACTTTACATAAATGGGACCTCCAAAATCTAAAAGGGTTTTGTGAAAAAATAGAGTTGCTATCTAGTTTTTAAGAAAATAAAGAAACCTAAAATATGCTCTAGTTCTACCGATCTAAGTGACGGGTTGATTATACTTAAGAAAAAATAGACATTATCCTTACTATATCATTTTAAAACAAAAGGTTAAGCAATGTATTTTCTTTTAAATTTATTCTAAGCATGCCATTAATTGTTTAAATTATTTCCAAGCTTATTCGTGAGTCATTTGTTATCGGTGGGTGTTCGTTGAGGTAGCATCGAGCCCTGAATTAGAAGTTTCACAACTTAATTATTTTTTAAAATGTTCTTTTTTTTTGTTAAAGTATCATGCTAGGCCTACACCAATACTTTAAACTAGGAGACTTCTCGACATAATCGTTAAATCCAAATTTAAACAAAGAAAGTCGTTAACTTAACAAAGACTTGTCAACACATTTTTTAATATGTTTTAAAGTTAAAAACATCGCACTAGGATTATGTCGGTCTCTAAAAACTAGGAGACATGTTTTCTTAGCTATTTAAATCCAAGCTTTGATCAAAACATAATGCAAACTAGATGAAACTTGTAAATATAGTTTTTATTTTTATTTGAAAAATAAATATTTACACGCACATACATATACATATATAAGAAGGCAATAACAAAGTTTTATGAAGTTCTACTAGCATTATTTGGAAGCCTTTAAAAATAAAATAAAATAAAATAAAATAAAATAAATGTAAGAGTGAAAAATTTTTTATTTTTGAAAATGAATTTAATGATTTTTGAAAATGAATATTTTTCACACATATACATATATAAAAAGATGAAATTACAATTTTACCAAATGAAATTAAGCCTATTATGAAGCCAGTATAAATAAAATAAAATCAAAATAAAAAATGCATGAATGAAAAGTTGTCAATTCTAAAAAATAAATGTTATAAATACATGTAAATGTTTAACTTATATAGTCTACTCATAATAAATGTCTTTTTTATTTTTAGTTTTTTATAAAATTTGATTTGAGTTATTTTTACCTAATATATTTCTAACTTAAAACTATTTTGTCATAAATTATTTATAAAAAAAGTTTTAAACCATGATTCAAAGTAAAAAATTACTTCTCATAAATTACATCAAACTGACTTTAAATAATAATTTAAAAGCTAAAAATCTAAAATCTTTTATTAAGTTAGAATATTTGAATCAATTTTATAATAAACTTATAGTTAAATTAAAACTTATTTCTAAAAAATATTTATACTTGTTTTATAGTAAGAATACTTAAAATCTCAAAAACAAGTTAAATCAATTTGTAAAAATTATATTAAATATAAGTTTAAATATTTTTTTATTAGGTATTAGACAAATCATTCAAATCCAAAACTATAAGAACATTTTTTCCTTCGCTTTCATAACATTAGAAATCAAATTCACTTGTCAACACTTATGAGTTGGCCTAGTTCTATAATGGATTTTGAGGTTACTGAGTCAGGTTTTCTAATACATCTAAAAATTTATGTGGAGAATTAATGGGATATGAGATTTATAGTTATTTTTTATTTTTAAAAATTATTTTGATATTAATATATTAAAATGATTTAAAAATATAATTTTTTAAAAATTTTACCCAACCATTTAAAACACAATAACAAATAAAAACTAAGGGAATGCTTGTTTTTTAATTTTAAAAGTGGCTTTCAAATAATTTAAATTTTATTTTTAGTTTTTTTGTTTTAAATTAATATTATTTTAATATTTTAAAATTATTTTAATATGTTAATATCAAAAATAATTTTTAAAAATTAAAAAAATATTATTTTAAATAAAAAATATTTTAAAAATAATCTCAAGTCTTAAAAATCCTTCAAATAAACTTTCTAACCCAGACTCTTTACTGTATTGAATTCAAGGCAGCCCATCATTTTAATGGGCTAGACTAAGACTGAAGTATAAATGAAAAAAAAAAAAAAAAAAACTAAGGTACAGACAGGTGCTCGTCGTGTCTCGTCCAGGCGACCCAAAGAAGACAACCTCTTGCTCTCTCGGTCTTCTTCCTCCATCGCTCGTGTCTTGTCCAGGCGACCCAAAGAAGACAGCTATATTTAAACAAAGCAATCAAATCTTAAGCCATGGTCAAAACCAAACAGCAGAAGTCCAAACCCAAGAAAACTCCCCATGTAAGTCTCTCTCCCCCACAAATTACTGTTTTATATTGATTTTATTTTTTTAATATTCAAATTTTCTCCTTTTCCATCCTTACTGTCTCGGATTTTTATTCAATGCTATACTATATGTGAAGTTTCTCTTTTTTGTTACTATTTATATGGGGTGGTGGTTTTTTTTTTGGTGTTCAAAATCATTTAATACAATATTAAAATTTGATTAAGCATATGAAAGTAACAAGGTTATCTTTTGATTAAAAAAAGTTGCAAATTTGACACTGTACTTGATTAGTGGTGAAAAAGGTTAATTTAGTCCGCCCCATGTAGTTTTTGCTGCGTTTTAGGTAATGAAGGGATGTTAAAATTTTTTGTTGCCTTTGATGTTATGTGGGAGGTGATCAAGTGAAATTTGTATGGTTTGCAGGTGAAAAAACAGGGAAAGCAGGCCAATATCGTGCAGTTTCGCGCTCAGCTTGATGCATTGGGCCTAAAAATTATCGAAGTGACTGCAGATGGTAATTGTTTTTTCAGGTCTGTGTTTATGGATTGCTGTTTGTTGCGTATTGTGTACTTTATTATGATATATTGGTGGGTTACATCATAAGCACATGTTTTGGAATTTTTATCTGTTTTACAGAATAATCTCATTCTAATGTAACCTGGGGAAAGAATTATAGATGTATTTTGGAGCTGCTCTTTAGTCTTGCTTAAGGTGTTTACTCTGTTCGTTTGCAGGGGACTTGCAGATCAGCTTGAAGGTAATGAGGAGGAACATGGAAAGTATCGCAGTATGGTGGTCCAGTATATAATGGTAAATGCCTATTGTAAAAGAAACTTTTTATGTGGATTGAAAAAGAAACCGATGTCAGTATTAATTGTGTTACGAATTTGTTTTCTATCAACTGTCAATGCATTCCTGTTGCATGCCAATGTGAAATTTCTCTTTGATTATGTTATAGCTATATTACTAGCCATACAAGATATGTGAGGAATATTTGTGTATATTAGCAAGCAACTGATTTGATTTTTTACCTCTCCCTGTCCCTCTCCATCTGTGCGTGTGTGTGCCTGCCTGCTTGTGTGCTTGTATGTGCTGCATGCATGTGTATGTTATTTGATTAATACTAACCTGCAAATCAATCTGATACTAGAGCTGTATTTACAGAACACTCGTGAAATGTTTGAACCCTTTATTGAGGATGACGTCCCATTTGATGAATACTGCCAATTGATGGAAAAGGATGGCACATGGGCTGGACATATGGAATTACAAGCAGCTTCTCTTGTTACGCATAGTAATATATGTGTTCACCGGGTGAGATTCTCCTTTTCATGCAGCTCTCATTTGTGTGCTTGTTTCCGTACTAATGGAATTACTTGTAAAACTGCTAAAACATTACTACAAGCTGATATGAATTGTCTACTTTCAGTTTCAAATTGTACTTATGGGAAGCATGAAGCACACTACACTATCCAGTGGAAGATTATATAACTGATATACCAATCCAATTTATCTTTGCACATATGCAATATATGTACAAAGTGAACTGAATAAATGGACAGACATATAAACTACACGCACAAAGAAAACATAAGAATGAAATGCACACAGATGTTCTCCCCTGCACTCATGGGCACAATGACACACACACTTTTTTACTTGATATGCTCCAAGAAGTTCTTGGACTCATATGCTCATTGTTTACTCGATACAGTACATGTCACCACGTTGGTACATCCGGAATTTTGATCAGCATGGAGCTCGTATGGTCCATTTGTAAGTATTCTTGAATATCTATGATGTTTGTAGCAGTCTTTTCCATTGCATGTGTTTGGACCTTATAGAAGTGGAGAATCACCAAAATTAATGAATGCCCACTATACTCATATGATTTCTGTATGTGCATTTGATGGATGAATAACAAACTGTGTATCTATCCCTTGCAGTTGGGACTATACCTTGATTATTTCTATTTTGTGTATGACCACTGATTTTCGATTGCTAAGATTTTTCTTAAGAGTGCTAGATTTGATAATAGGAGTAATATTTCAGTTATCCAATTTGATTTTCCTACCTTTCTTCAGATCTTATCATGATGAGGAACATTACAATAGTGTGCGGTCAAAGGATGACCCTTGTAATGGGCCAGCTCAGCCAATTATAATCAAGGTTTTTCTCTAGAGCTTCTATGATCCTAGCAGTTATGTCTTTCTTATAAATTTATGTCATCTACTTTTAACCTGTAATTGGTAACAATATCCTGATCACTTCTAGTTTGTGAAAGGTTGATGCTGATCTTTCAGCAACATCTGTTCAAGCAAAAGCTGTGTCTAGCACTAAAGCAGGAATTGCAAAGGACAGTTTTGATGCAGGATCCCTTAAATTGGTCATGGCAGGAAGTGGTTGTGAAAATGCTGAGAAAGTCAAACAGGTAGAAATAGTCTCCTGCTATATGAATTGTTTTATAGAAAATAATGTTCCAATACTGCTGTTAATCTCTTACTAGGTTTTACTAGAAGTTGATGGTGATGTTGATGCTGCAATAGAGTTTTTAATAGCGGAGCAAGAATCAGATTCCTTTTCAGCAGAAAATAATTCCCTTTGTTCTGACACAAATATTTCTTATGGTAAAGTCTTTCATTGTTTTTGTTGCATTTTAAATAATCTTATGTTGGCTGCTGTTAGCTATCACTTTCCATGTTCTGAGATTTCATCCAGTTATGGAACTATTTGTGTGGTCTTCCTTGAAGAAATGACGTGATGATTTTCTCTGATAAGCAAAATGTTTTCATGGAAATGATTTCCTTAGAGAATTTAATGGTTCTGTACACATTTCGGAAAGTTGGCTCTGACCTCTGAATGCCTTATCATTTAGTCAAACGAACATAGCATGGTTTCATAAGGAGTCCTTCTTCAGGGGTCAATTCTACAAGGAATGGGAAGATGATTCATCTTTTTTTGAATTTATGCTTTGATCTGCAGAATCAGTTCTCTCCTTTTCTTTATATTTTACACAATCAAGATTTCTTAAAGCTGAGGCTGTTGTCGAAGGAGAAATATTATTTGTGTTGGTATCAATGACGTGGCACACTTTCCCTAGAATTTCAGCTTTAATTGAATGTCAGTCTGTGCTTGCATTAAAATCAGTTGTTTTGGGGATTGATATAATGCCAGGATTTAGAAGAAAAAATTGTTCTAATTGTTCCTTGTGTATGCCTGCATGTACTTGTGTCTGTTATGAATGCTGTACTCTTAAATTCATCTGAAAAATTTGTTTAAAGACCTTTCTATGTCAGTCATCTCAGTAGGTCTTGCTTTTCAAGATATTCAGTGTTGTTTTTACATTTTCTTATCCAATCTTCATAATTCTTAGAATGTCAAGGAGATGGTGTAGACGGCAACTGTGAACAATACAAGGATGAGCCTGTAACAAAGACCAACGAACAAGTTTCATCCAATAATCGCACCAAACAAACCCACGATGATAGCAGTTCCAGAGAAAATGGCAAGGTTTTCTATATACTAATACAGAACCCTTTGGTCGATTCTTCCTTGAAATTGGAGTCTGTTGGCGCCTGTCATTTATTCATTAATTTTATTACTATCATAGCAATCTTTGTGTTCCTCATTCTCATTCTTGTTGTCATTACTATGAACATTATTTTATTGTCGTTGTGTGACCACAGAAGATTCCAAGAAGCAAGGACTGTTCCTGTGGATCCAAAAAGAAACACAAGGCATATTGTGGAGCTGTGAAGGGAAGATCGTCTACTAAGATTGCGTATGCTTGAACTCTAGACCCTCTCTCTGTGTGTGTGGTTTTGCTAATAAGATATTGCCTTTATTGGTGAAGATGGAATTTTTAGACACAAAAAACAGAAAGGAAGTTTCTCAAGTACTTCTCTTCACCATGATGTCGCTCATAACTAAGAAATGAGTTAGCCCTAGCTGACATGCTTCATTGATTGTTGCACAAAATTCTGTGATTGTTTTTTTTTTTTTTTTTTTGTTTGCTCAGTTATCACTGAAGTTTAATCATGCTCCCATCACCCCAACTGAAAGTTTGTTATCTAACATAGCATATTTGTTGTGTCAGTGACCGAAAAGTTGACTTTAGAAAAGGTAGAAAAGAAACAAAGCACAACAAGAAAGGACATGCTGAATCCGTGCCATCCAGTGGATCTGATGGTTGGCTGCCTGACATGGGTGCTCTTTGTATATGACCATGAACTTGATTTTTATGTGAGTGCCACTACCAGTTTATATGTCTTTACAACTTTCTGTTTCTTTTGAATTGTGAATTCGCATCATTGTTTTGCAAATCAAACGGGATTGGTTTTTCTTTTAATGGTTGAGTAATTATTTTGTCATATAGTGATTTCAGTAATATAAACCACTAACCTGCATTTGTTTAAACCGGCAAAACCTGGTTTTGACAATATAGAGCTAGTTTTCCTGTTGCATATATATATATATATATATATATATATATATATATATATATTTGAAAGAGGATTGAGATTTTGTATTTCCAACTGTAGTTATCTAGGACATGGTGAACAGAAATAAGAGAGAGAGATAGAGAAGGAACGGAAGAGGTAGTGTATTGAGATGAGATGAAGTTTCCTGATGCAACTTCTAGATTAAATGAATGTACGGAGTCAGCTATTTATGAACTGTTGACATTCTCACCACAACTGTTTTTCTTATCTATGCATATGAATTAGGCATTTACATGTGATTCAGTTTTGGTGAGGATGAGAAGGGAGCTAAACCCATAAAATATGTTATTATTAGCTTGGTTTGTTTGTTACTACAAGCTTTCTGATATGCTGAGCATCATTTTGGTTTTCCTCAGTGCAGGTCGCCCGGGATCGACCAATTGATGCCTGCCCCCCATCCTAAATGGAAAAAAAAAAAAAAAACCCTCTGGGCAGTTCACCACCACCTAGTCAGGCAAGCTGGGTATCTACTGCCTGCCTTGAGGTCAGTGTTATGCCTCAGGTTGAAGCTCATGCTTTATCCTCCACAAGTCGTCAATATATCTGAAAGCAAGCACGACGCACTAAAGAAGGTGCAGAGATCATGGTTCCCAAGATTCGTCTTCGGCAAAACTAAAACTATTCAGTTCAAAATAATACGAAGGGAAAGTAGAGGTAGGAGCTACAAATTTTGGTTTCTCGATATTGACCATCCTGTTAGAGAATTAAAAGAAGAAGAAGATAATTTCCACTATGATAGTCCAATCTTGTATAGGGCCAGAAAATTAGCCTTCAGCCACTTGCTCCTTGTTGACAAGCTTTGTTTTGTCAAGGAATCATGGTAGTGTCTTTGTATGCATCGGCAGGTGCCTCTTGCCCATTTCATATATATATATATATATATATAGTAATGTTCCCTATTGTTTTGAGCTGGGGAGGAGGGAGGGCTTTAACCTGGAGTGCCTTTCTGGATGTGAGATGATTACCATTAAGTTACCTCTGCTTGTCTACAGTGATTCTGCGTGCTCGTGATAAAGAATCATGTTCGCGTACTCGTGATGAAAGAATCATGTTCTTCAATATTTTATTTTTCATTTATGTGGTTCATACTTCATGTTACATTTTGCTCATTATGATTGTTCTGCCGTCTAGGGGTGAAAAAAAAAACTTTAAAACCTATTAAACCGAAAAAAAAAACTGAAAAACTAAAAGAAACAGATTAGAAAGTTTTTTTTTTTTTTAAATTCGTTAGGTTTTGAAAAAACTGGACCGAATTGAACTAAAAAGAGTTCAAAAAGCCAGACCCTAGTCAATCCTAGCAACCCCCCTCAAAATCTCCCTACCAAAAACCACAGCTACTCTTTTTATCCACTGGACCCTCCCGAAATGACATTATTTCAAGAACAATATGAAATGGATGTAGATGATGAAGGTGGCACTTCTGATCTTAGCATAAGCGTTGTTAACCCAGAAAACAACAAAAACAACATTTACAATTGATGAAACAGAAGCGATTCAAGTCATGCCCACTAAAAGAAGAACTATTTGACTCCGACTCGTTTTCTGACCTAGTAAAAAGAATACCTCAAAAAATGGGTGTAATCTCGCTAGCCACTTAGATGCATTTGCAGATGCAGATGCCAGTCACTACGACAACAACAACAAGACGCTTATCCACCAACGACCGCCACACAAAAGTGGAAGGTCATGGCCGTAGGATCCGAATACCTGCCACTTGTGCTGCCGGGATCTTCCAATTTACTGATAAAGTGTATTTTGGTTTTTTAACAATATAAACTGAACCGACCAAACTGGAAGTGGTTGGTTTCAGTTTTGGTTTAAATTTATTTTGAATTTAAAACTAAAACGAACCCAACAAAAATTATGAGGTTTTACTTATCTCTAATACACGGATAACTATTCATTATAATAGTGAAGGCGAGAAAATGGCCTTCCAAGAAAAACCCATTGACTTGGGCATTGGAGAATGTGTTTTTATCATGATATAATTATTTTTAACATACTATATATTATATGGGGTTAGATTTGTTAATTTTCTTTTCTATGCACAGTAAAATCACTACTATAATCTTGGATTAAAAAATTATTATGCTTTAGGCTTAGAGGTGTTTATATACTTTCTAATAAATTAGGTAGAGTGCAATTATTTTGACATTGTTCTCAGAGACAAAACAATTAAAACTCTTTTATAAAGGTGTTTTGGTTATTTTTTATTAGTTTTGTTGTCCATTTTAAGGTCAATGAGGGGTGTTATTCTAATTATTATATATTTAAAACTATTTTTTTAAAAAAAACCTTATAGCATGCATGTACTAGCATGTGGACGCCTCCGCATTCACTCCATCAGGACACAAAAAATGATCTTTCAGGTAGCTTTTGAAAGATCTTAACACCCTCTACACGGTGATGTGACGTGTGTAGGCAAAGCGTCACTATTTTTTCTTATTTCTCTCTCCACCTTGAAATTTGCACCACCCATGCAAAATTTTAGAGGAGCCCCTGCCATTTATTTTTCCTTCACATTTGGTTCATATCTTTTTTATCAATATTTTTTTATTTTAAAATAAGCCATGAAATTACAAGTATTTTTCAATTTCACCCTCCTATTATTTTTTAATTTATAAATAATCTATTAAATTCCAAAAGTTTTTTTTTTAATTTCCCCCTATATTTTTTTTATCATTTAAATTTGATCCTCATTCTTTTAGTTGTTATTTATTTTGTTATAGATTATTTTTTTAATTGTTTTTTTAACAAATTTCATCCTCCTTGGTTTTTTTTTATCAAATTTTATCACCATTGTTTTTGTTGTTTTTTTTTCTTTTATATTTTTTTTATTGATATTTTTTTTATGATTTCATCCTTCAAAATTAAATTTTTTTAAATTTAAACTTCTTGATTGAGCACAAGTCTGAGATTTCACAAATTGCAGGTTTTAGATATTAGACCTGGTTTAGAAAAGTTCGCTAAAGTTCACTTAGTTTTTTTTTTTTTTTGTCTTTTTTTAAGTTGATGTTGTCTTATTATTTTATTTTTTTTTATGTTTATTTTTTGAGGTTTCATTCTACTCAGTTAGTCCTCTATAGTTGTTTTTTCAATTTCACCCCTATAGGTTTTTAATCTATAAATAATTTATCAAATTACAATTTTTTTTATTTCATCCCATGATTTTTTCATGTTTGAAATTTTTTTTCTAGTTCTTTTAACTGTGATTTATTTTTTTTGGAATCATTTTTAAATTTATTTTTCAAATTTCATCCTCCTTAGGTTTTTTTCCTCTCAAATCTTATCTTCATTTTTTTTGTTGCTATTTTTATTTGCTTTTGCAAGTTACTTTTTTAATATTTTTCAACGATTTTATCATTCAAAATCAATTTGATTCAGAGTTAAGCTTCTTGATTAAAATCTATTTTAAAATTTAACAAGTTGCAAGTTTTTGAGATTGCATCAGGTTTAAAAGGATTATCTGAGTTTGCTTGTTTTTTTTTTCCTTTTTTAAAAGCTTATGTTTTTTTTTCTTTTTAGTTTTGCTTTGTTATTTTTTACGGTTTGCCTTCTATTAGATCAACATTAGGTTGTTTGATAATCCAAATAGACTCAGGTTTGTTGTTTTGACCCCTTTTTCTTTGTTATTTTATTTATTGTTGTTGCATTTTTTTTCATGTTGTTTAGATAACCACTTGATCCAATACCTTAGAACTTGATTTTTTCTTTTACTGTAACATTTTATTTTGCTTCGGAAAAAAAAATTGTTCTAATCACTGTGAAGCACGGGTAACAAATCTAGTTATCACTAAAGATCATACAAGACATAGAACTAAACTAGATTTGTTGTCTACGCTCCGTTGTGGAATGAAATGTTTTTTTTTTAAGTAAAAAAATACTAGGGTAAAAAATCCAAGATCCAAGTCATTAGTTTAATTGGTAATTTAAATAAAATAAAAAAATGCAACAACAATAAATAAACTAATAAAAAATAACAACGAAAAAAAGGTAAAAAAAAACTAGACTTGAGTCTATTTGCATTATCAAACAACTCAATATTAAAGGGTGAAAATATAAAAAAAAAAACCAATTTAAAAAAAACCATATTAATTGGGTAAAATCGAAAACCCCGAGACTATGAGTATAATATTGAGATAATCTCATAGAAAAAAAAGTAGTGATAAAAGTTTGAATGATGAAATTAAAATAAATCAATTTAAAAAAAATAGACCCATGTTAACATTTAAAACCAGTGATCCTAGTCATGAACCCAGAGCTAACTCAATAAAAGAAAAACCACAAAAAAATGCAACAACAATAAATAAACTGATAAAAAATAAAAAGAGAAAAAAAAAAAACTAGACATGAGTCCATCTAGATTGTGAAACAACTCAATGTTGAAGGGTAAAATTATATATAAAAAAAAAAATTTAAAAAAGCAAAAAGAAGCCATATTAAATTGGGTAAACTCTAAAACCCTGTGATCATGGGTATAAAATTAAAATATTTTCATAAAAAAAAAAGCAGGATATAAATTTTGAAAGATGAAATTAAAATAAATCAATTAAAAAAAGTGAACCTGCAACACTTTTGAAACCGATGATTCTCGTCATGAACCTAAGGCTGACCTAATAAAAGGCATACTATATAAATAAAGACTCACAAAAAAGAAGGGATATATAAAAAAAAAAACACTACTTAAAAAAAAATTAAGCAAATTCGGACAAACCTCCTAAACTTTATCTAATATCTACAACTTGTAACCCATAAAATTCTAAACCCGGGTTGAATTAAGAAACTTAATTCTCAACCAATTTAATTTTGTAGAATTAATTCATTGAAAAAATATTAATAAAAAAAACTTGCAAAAGAAAAAAAAAGAAACAAAAAGAATGGGGATGAAATTTGAATTTTTTTTTTAAAATGACTCAAAACAAAATAAATAGCAATAAAAATAATAAGGACCAAATTTTAAAAATAAAAAATCATCGGGGTGTGACACTAAAAAATATTTGTAATTTGATAGATTATCAAACAAAAATTTGATAGAAACAAAGTGATAACCTCATCAAAACACCTCTTTTTCAATATGAAGAAAAGAAAGATTTTGAGGTTTTAAAATAAAAAAAATATTAATAGATTTTACTTGAAAAATATTTAATAAGGCTATAAATCTATAACATTATATTTAAAATATTTATATTAGTTGTATAGTTATATTTTATAAAATAAGCTTTATATAAATATATGATATATTTTTTTTATCATTACATTTTTTATATGTCATTATGTTATTGTAAGTGGTCAAAAAATTATATTTAATGTTCTATATATATGATATAAATTTTTTTTAAAATAAAATATTAGTATGTTATTTTCCAGTTGATTTTTCATATCATAGCTAAATACTAGAAAATATTTTTTTAACTTATATTTTATGACATTGTTAAATATAAAAAATAATTCACTTTATAAAAATTTATTTTCCATAAAAATTACTTTTTAAAAAAACTACTTTCCAGAGATGGGGATTGGTAAAATGAATAGTAGCAGTGTACAAAATTATTTTCGGTTGTATTTAAGATTGTAATGACAGTTGCTTTTAAAAATATTTTTCACTTAAAATTAGATCAAAATAATATTTTTTTTATTTTAAAAAATTCATATTTAAAATTAACACATCAAAACTATCTAAAATTTTATATATATAAAATAAACTAATTTGAAAAAAAAATTAAAAATTTTAAAATATTTGTAATTTGATACAATATTTATAGATTAAAAAAATGTTAGAGGATGAAATTGAAAAACAATAATTAGAGGCTAACCCAATATAAGGCAAATCATGAAACATAATAAAGCAAAACTAAAAAAAAAAAGGATAAAAATAAGAAAACATTAGTTTAAGAAAAAAAAATCATGCAAACCCGAGTGAATCTCCTAAACCTAGTCTAATTTTTAAAACTCGCAACCCGTGAAATCTTAAACTTAAATTCAATCAAGAAGCTTAATTCTAAACTAATTTAATTTTGAAGGATGAAATCTTGGAAAAAATATTAATAAAAAAACTTGCAAAAGCAAAAAAAAAAAAAAAAACAACAACAACAAAAGAATGGGGATAAAATCTGAAAAATTGTTTTTTTATGATAAAAAACAAAATAAATACCAATTAAAAGAATGAAGAACAAATTTGAAAGACTAAAAAAAGGCAAGGGGGTGAAATTAAAAAATAATTATAATTTGATAGATTATTTATAAACAAAAAATGATAGGGGGTGAAATTGAAAAATAATTGTAATTTTATAGCTTATTCAAAAATAAAAATATTGTAATCAAAAGGATAGAGACCAATTGTGAAGGAAAAAGAAATTGAAAGAGCTGATGCTAAATTTAAGGAGAGAGACGGAGGGAAAAAAATGATTGTTGACACCGAACCAGAGGCATCTCTGGTTCATTCGCCGCCCCATCGTGTAGAGGGCACCACGATCTTTTAAATGCCACCTTAAAAAGCAGTGTTTGGTGACCGGATGACATTGCACGCGTCACTTAAATTGCGTGAGGGTCATCCACACATTGCACGCGTTAATATTTTTTTTTCTTATAATAATATTTAATATATATCAATTACAATAATACCCCCGAGTAATCTTCAAATTTACAATAAAATCAAAGTAAAATGACCAAAAAAGCCCTTGTAAGAAAGTTATGTTGATTTTATCTTTAAAAACATCAAAGTAATTGCACTATTTTTTAAAAAAAAAATGAAAGGAACAAAAAGACCCCTGAGTGAAAGGTATTATATTTTTTTTATTCTAGGGTTAAAGTAGTAATTTTACTTTGCTATAAAATAAAATGACAAATCTAACCTCATACAATATGTTAAAGACAATTGTGTCATGGTGAAAAGATCATCTTGCCCCCAATACCTAGTTTAATGATTTTTTTGTTCAAGGATAATTTTGTAATTATACTATCATAATAAATAGTGTTATGAGTCTTGATGCACAATAACTTATTGTGAAGAGTTAGGTTTTTTTAATTGCCATTCAACCAAATCCATTCCTTTTTCTTTTTGCGAAGGACACTTTTGGTGAAATCTTAATAACATTAAGGACTTGTTTGTTTCAAAGAAAACAATTTTTTATGTTTGGTGAACTTCTAAAAAATAGTTTTTAGAAAATTAGTTTTCTACGGTTGGAAAAAAGTAACCTTTCCAAAAGAAAAATGTTTTCATTTTCTTATCCTTGAAAAACACTATCTAAAATACATCTTTTTTTCTCATAGTGATAACCTCATCAAAACATCTCTTTTTCAATATGAAAAAAAGAAAGATTTTGAGGTTTTAAAATAAAAAAAATATTAATAGATTTTACTTGAAAAATATTTAACAAGGCTATAAATCTATAACATTATATTTAAAATATTTATATTAGTTGTATAGTTATATTTTATAAAATAAGCTTTATATAAATATATGATATATTTTTTTCATCATTACATTTTTTATATGTCATTATGTTATTGTAAGTGGTCAAAAAATTATATTTAATGTTCTATATATATATATGATATAATTTTTTTTAAAATAAAATATTAATATGTTATTTTCCAGTTGATTTTTCATATCATAACCAAATACTAGAAAATATTTTTTAACTTATATTTTATGACATTGTTAAATATAAAAAATAATTCACTTTATAAAAATTTATTTTCCATAAAAATTACTTTTTAAAAAAACTACTTTCCAGAGATGGAGATTAGTAAAATGAATAGTGGCAGTGTACAAAATTGTTTTCGGTAGCATTTAAAATTGTCATAGCAGTTGCTTTTAAAAATATTTTTCACTTAAAATTAGATCAAAATAATATTTTTTTTATTTTAAAAAATTCATATTTAAAATTAACACATCAAAACTATCCAAAATTTTATATATATAAAAGAAACTAATTTGAAAAAAAATTAAAAATTTTAAAACTTTGTTTTGTTTTTTTGCTAAAAAACAAATTTGTGATCAACCTTTTTGTACATAGGTCCCTTTAGGTGGGGTCCTTCAGAAGAGAGACAAGGAGCAACACCTTGCATATCTATCACATTGAAATTGAGGGTGGCGTGGCCTGGTTCTCATTTAAGTGCCGTTAGATTTGGTCCATGCTACGGTGACAAAAGTCAATCTGTTTTTCGCCGAAACATCACGCCAATGGTTGTATTAATATAATAATAAATTATCGTCATTTCTTGTAGCCAAGACATAAAACAACGTCATCTCTTGCATCCTCTACCGAACTATTTATCTAGAGTTTTCATTGTCTTTAAAAATCAATTATTTTATAGATTCAATTATTAATCCTTCAATCAAATCACCCCACGTCAGACTTGTATTATTCTGAGATAATTTTATTGTCAATGCCTCATTATAAACAACAGACCAGACCCTAAACGAGTAGTTGATTGGTAAAGCCTTTTATCGCATCCATCAAATGGTGATTTGCCTTAGAGATGGTGCGTTTATCTTATGATTTAATTATCTTATCCTTATTTTTTATTTTTTTTCCAGTGTTTGATCTGTTTTTTGTCTATTTCTTTTTTACTTCTTCTATTTTTTTAACTTTGATTTGTTTTAAGTTTTGATTTTTTTTTTGTTTAGTTTTCGAGTTAAACCATGTCTTTGGTTTAGTTTATAGTTGGACCAAAGATTTCAGGTCAAACCGGTCGGGTTGACTTGGTCAGATCAACCCTACTGGATCAAAATTAGATCAGGGGTTAAGAACTTTTTTAGTTGACAATGTTTTTCTAAAGGTTTTGTTTGCTTTAAAGGTGTGTTTGGCAAACACCTTGTATGTCTATTTTAACAGTTTTGGTTTTAGAAAAATATAGGTTTTTGCCAAACATAACCTTAAAAAAAAATTATACTTGTTGCACATGACCTAATCCTTACAAAACATTGCATTTTATTTATAAAAAAGAGAGAAAACATTTTAACATTGTTTTAGAAAATGTTTTTGTATTTCTTTGTATTTTTTTGTGGAAATTACGATAAGTTTGTAAAATTCTTTAAGGATTTGATTAATATTTTAATAATTCTAATTTTTTTTTAAATTAATGATTAACATTCTGGTATAAATGTTGAACTTACAAATAGGTTGGTATTTAAATATTAGGAGTTGACTATAAAATTCTCAAAATAATAATAATAATAATAATAATAATCATCATCATCATCATCAATTTTAATTGGTAATATTTTTCACCACAATATACGAGTTGAGTGAAATACTTTCGCCTTCTAAGATAGATGAATCCTGTCAGAGCACCTACATGGATTATTTCTATAAGGATTGATTTGGGTATACGAGCCCATTATAAATTTGAAATGTTAGTTTTGTTCATGAGCGTAAATCTTTGTTTTGAGCTATAAACGAACCACTGACTAAGAACCTTTCAACACATTTAAACCACATCCAGACCACACAACACAGCTTACCTCAAGTAAAGTGTGCTAAAAGTTCTAATAAGTTCCCTGAGCTATAGCTAGTTCTTTACCTTTAAATTTCTGATAAGACCAATTCACTCGAATGTTCTAATAATCTTAAATTAAATAATTAGACGGCGAGTCCTTAATTCCACGTCCCATCATGCCCAACACACACTTGCGACATGTGTATTGAGCTGCTCATTTCATCTAGTCTATTCCTGCCACTGTCTCTTGTTCTCCATAATCGGTTCTTGCATTTCTTGATGAAGAACTTGCATTCTCTCATCCACCTGCCTTCCATGTTCCTGCAAGGATTTAACTTTATTACTTTCCACCATTTTTATTGTTTAAGAACACAAAATACCCTCATCTTAGTCCTGGAAAGCTAGCGGCTTCGATACCAAATTATTAAGACCTGTCTCAACAATGTAAGAAATATAGCTGAGAAATAGAAGAAGAATAGAAAGAAAGAACTGTACAGGGAGTACAAAAATGATTACTGTTGTTGCTTAAAAAGTTAATCCATACAAGTCTCTCATTTATATCCAATCATATTAGCTAACCAATCACAACTGCTGCTATATATGTTAACTTGTGTAACATGTGTTTGTAATCCAACTTCCCTCTAACAGTTGCAGCTATAATTCCTGCCATCACTGCTAGCTATTCTTCCCACATCATCCCAGCTTCTCCCGCATGCATGTCAGCTCAACTTTCATTCCAAAATAAGTCCTGCGGGTAGATGATTAACAAGTATCCATGTGTCTATGTGGTTAAAATGACAGAACATATATACACTGTTGAGCTTCTCCCGCAT
>Ga0325404_1000979_pt1 | contig 29576 bp, 21 predicted proteins | sample PopdelMetagenome_18_FD_205664 | JGI IMG/M metagenome (GOLD analysis project Ga0325404, IMG submission 205664) | Populus deltoides microbial communities from Bellville, Georgia, United States - Xylem-Control-R1 | ecosystem: Host-associated > Plants > Phyllosphere > Stem > Wood/Secondary xylem...
ACTTGATATGAAAAGTTTAGAATGTTGGTAACTGATAGTAGGTGATGTCTAATAACTTAAGTGACCAATAGCTTGTACCCATATAAGGATATAAGGTCTTTTTTGATGAATGTGGGACTCTTCAATGATAAAGTTAGTCATAGAAAAAAAGTACAATATATATGCAACATAGAATAAAGATATTATGAATTTTTAACTTGAATGATTCATGGTGTGTTTATAATCCATAAATTTTATCTTCTTGTGAAGAGAAAGGGTTAGAATGTAATTTTATATTTGTGATATTTTGAGCTGTATACTACTCAAAATAATACATATTGGATCAATATAAAATACTAAAAAACTCGCGTGGGGTTCTAGAAAAAACTCTCACGAGTGTTGAACATGAGCTCATTGGAGGTGATAAATGGATCTAGACGCGCTGTCTTGACCCAAGTATATTGAACAAACCCAAGCCCAATTGATGTTCTTATTGGGTCTATTATGAAGGAATTTTTTGTGTTTATTTTGGAGAATTTTTTTAGTTCATTTTATTTAAATCCATGAGTTTTCACTCTACCCTTGCATTGCAAATCCACGCTTGCTAGCTATAAGCATAGCAATTCATGTAAACATGTAAATTTTAGGATTAAGATACTATAATAAAATGGATTATAAATATTTTCGTCAAAATTGAAATGAAGACTGCAATAATGCTGCTGACCAGTAGTTAATTAGCTACATCAAAGAAGAAAACGAGGTGCTAGAGTACTCCCGGTGCATTCACAGCATGCAGTCTTTCTTCACCTAGAGGGTACACAATTCCATGAGGGCCATTGACTTCCAAAATACCATGAATTCAATCTTTATCTCTTGACATTCTCCACATGAAAGTTACATTTTAGAGTAGTATTAAAATCCCGGCAACCGTGATGGAGTGTGTGTATTATATATACTAGAAGTGCTGGTAGACTACAATCACGACTTTAAGCCCCCCATGATCAAGGGCAATCAGGTTCACTGACGTTTGTGCTGGTAGATATGATTCAGTGTGCTAGCTTCTCTATATATTTCTCCTTGTTGTTTCTTTTGTTCTTGAATAGAATTATAACGCCTCCGAAATCATTTTGTTAATTATTATGATAAAATCCATATGCAATCATTGCCATCTTATGAAAAAACATATATTACATGCTTTTTGCGAGGTACGTATATATGCTGAGCGACGATGCAACTTACAAATTAATATATATATATATATCATTGACATTAATTGCTGTATATATATAATTATATATTATAAGTAATGATGTTTGAAAAAGAAATTATGAGATGGAGTACTGGTGGTCTGTGAGTACTTAAACACACGAAGCAATTACATATATATAATTAGTTTTTTTATTATTAGTATGAATTAATACTCGTTAAATACAAGCATCATGCTTTTGCCTGGCCCTAACGCATCAAACTATATATCTAATATATATATGAATCCGACCTCTGTCAATCTCGTTTGGGCCAAGACTATATGCATAAAACTCTATCAAATATTTAAGCATCAGGATTCAAACGAAATATATAGAGCCGTGGTGATTTTGACTCCACTCGTGCATTGCAGAACCATGCCTGCCTGCCTGCTAGCTATAAGCATGGATTTAAATATGTGACTGTAGATTGGAGGATTGAAATGATATGGGAAAATCAAGAACGAATTAATATGCTCGTGAAAGATAAAAGGAAAACTGTAGCAATGCTGACTAGTAGCAAGCTACATAAAAGAAGAGAAGTGGTGCTGGACCGCTAGAGCTTCCAAAGAACCTGCCTTTTTTCCTCCTAGAGGCTGTAGAAGCCTGCCAAAATTCAACTCGATCTCCATCACATTCTTCACACAAAAAAAAGTAGGTAGAAGTTTACTAGAGTTTAAAGTAAATATATATCCCTAATCTCACACGAGATTGAGTATTTTACTAGGAATTGAACTTTTTTGCTAACATGCAGGGGCTAACAAATTCAACCCATATGGGCATGTTTGGGATATGGCAATCACGACTTTAAGCCCTCCATGATCAAGTGACAATCGAGTAGGTGATCTCTGTGTTGATTGCTTCGTTTGTTCTTATTTTCTTCTTAGATTGTAGTGCCTGCAAATTAATTAAATCATCCTGTCATAATACTATTAAATTCATATTCGATAATTCTTCCAATTATGTCTAATCAGATCATCGACGTTGATTTATTTATATCCTAGTATTCATGTTGGATTCCTCGATGCAGCATCTTAACTAAAACAAGCCCCAATTTAGGGATGATCTCTTTACTTATTTTTTCTGAGAATGAACAGTTACAGGCGATATCAAACCCTAGACTCAACCATTATCCTCCGTTAAAGTTTGAATGCACTAAGATGATATGGAAAATATATCCTGGGAATCACTAAAAAAGGAATTTTATCTCACTTAATATGTCAATTAATCTGAAAATATCATTTGCTATCAAATATATAGAAAACAAGACAGAAAAAAAAGTCCTTCGCTGTACCGTACATCCGTAACCCCTTTTTCAAGAGAAGAAATAGTTAAATATAAGAAGAATTTCATTTCGTTATCTCACAGTAACATAAAATCCATAATAAAAATAATTCATTGATCCTATACTCTTGTGAGTAAAAAACACTGAATTCCCAATATATTAAATAATTGCTCTTTCAGAAATAATAGGCTTCCCGTCATCAGGCCGCCAGCCTCAGAGAGCGGCTAGCTAATTAATTCATTATTAAGTATATTCAACGGTAAATACACTGTAACTGAGAGAGAGGACATCCAGTGCCCATTTGTCCCGATTTGCAGAGTCATAGGTAGGCGGCCGAAGTCTACAGATTTTAGACAATAAACTATTAAGGTGATATGTGAATAGAGTACACTACAGCATCAATTGAAACGGTCCATTTTTAGCATGATTTATATTAATTAGCTTGGAAAATACTTGACCCTGTAATTTATTCCATGCCCATCCTTGGTGTGCCACGTTTCCAAAGGAGACCACCATTACCTGCTTTTTTTTCCAGAAAAAGAATAAGAAAATTTTTTCAAGTAATGTGACATGACACGTCCCCTTTCATTGACCTAATCCTCTTTGCTTTAACTAATTTTCCACTAATTATAATTAGTTGGCCAAGATTAACACGTAGTGTCCTGAGATGCCATTGAACACCTCTGCGTGACACCATATTAATTGGCTGAGTAATGTAGAGTGTTTTTGGACCTTGCAATGTTTAAAAAAAAAAACCCAATATAAAAAATATAATATTTGATAAATAATACAATTTAAAATCATATATAATATTTATAATTCACGAAAACAATTATTCTTTTATATATATATATATATATATATATATATATATATATATATATATATATATAAAACAGGGTCAGAAGGAAACACCGTAATAACACCATTAATACAGTTGAAAAGATATACATGACACGAAACCACCAGCAAGAAGGGAAAAAAATTAATAATGTACGGTTGCCTAAATTAATTTAACTTGGAGGAAGAGTGTAGAAATTTTAACGAAAGAGACAAGATAGTTGACTGATACTGTGGAAAGACCTTGGGATCAATCACATCAACCTCGGAGAAAGTCACCTAACCCCTATCATGAACTTCCTTGCGTCCATGTTAGCCACTCGTACGCTAGCCTTCGGTGTTTGTTTTTGCCGTTGGAGAAGAGATCATTTCTCCCCAGGTTTTTTTTTATAATTTTATTTTTAGTATGATGATTTTAAAAATAAATAAATACTATTTTAATAAATTTCTGAAGAAAAAAAAAACCATGCTTTATTGCTTACAGTAATGTTTATGATTAGAATTAACATCTCTCCCACCCTAATAATTAATTACTCACCGGCCCGTGTTAACTTTTCCTACCAACCAGCCTCTTGCTAGCTTGCGCCAGTGTGCTCACCTTACCGCTCCTTTTACATGTTCTTGCCATCTTTCTTTCTTTTCGAGAGATATCACGCATTTTATAATTTTCTTCTTTTTTTCCAGTCTCTATGCGGCGAGATAAGGTGTCTGAGCATGCAGATGGACCTTTGGGCTTCGTTTGGTAGCGCGGATGTCCACGCTGTCAAAGAGGCACTGGGATTGTTTGCACTGCAGCTAGCATGCTGCTCTCAACTTCCTCGTAGACTTTATATCATCAACTCTTTTGATATTGATTCATGATGTGGAAGAAAAATGGCACGATGAGGTTGAAAACTTGAGCTGGATTTTTGTGGTGGAGCAGCGAAAGAGAAAAGTCGCCCTGCGATTGACTTCTATATATAACAAGGTGTTCGACGCCGTCTAGACTATCATGGTCGAGCCTCCTTACGCTTGCATGAGCAGGGAAAAGAAAGAAATTCACCTCGCCTTGACAATATATATCAGTATAAACACCACTAAATCTGCATACTTCTTCTTCTTCTTCTTCCCCTCGCAGATCTAATAAATTTGGATCACGTGAATTTGTTGGTTCCCCGAACACAAGACAGTAGAAGGCTTTCGGCGGTGCAATTTCGAATATCATTATCAATATAAAGTAAAGCACTGATCAGTACTCGCTGGATAAACTTCTCACCCAACACATGCATATATGCACTAATGGTTTTTACTAAATTAATCATACCATTCAAGATTTATTAAGATGCTTTACTGAAGAAACGAGCTAGCATATACTGAATCGTCAAGTATATAAAATTATGATTTATATATACCATAGAAATCTCAAAAAAATAAAATAAAATAAAAAGGCATTGAGGGCATTAGAATGCTATCCTGAAAGAGGTTGGGGGTTGAGGACAGGGGGAGAGTGAAGGAGACAAAGGTATGGGGCCTACTGTCGCAACCGAGCACATGATCTTACGTCGGACGGCTTCCAACTACCACCCAAAAATAGAGGAGTTGGTAATGTGTGCGATGCGGACGTTTCTCACCTCTGTTGCATTATCCCCCCTAATCTTTCTACTATTTACATCCTTGCCACTCTTTCATCACAAACCTACTTTTTTTTAAGTGTCCTTTATAGTTGATCTTTTTCAACCATTAATAAAAATGATCCCACCTTGTCAGTTCTTGTACGTATTTCACATTCTCTTTGTTTATTTATTTATTTATATATAAATCAAAATCTTACAAGGGAAGATCTCGATGTAGTTTAGTTGATATTTTTAAATTTTATTTTCTTGAGATCATGATATTTTTAAATCAGATGGTAAAATAAAAAGTTCCCGTGAATTCTTTAACACTATCATGCATGAAAAGGATGATCTTGATAGAATTAGAGATAAAGACGTGGTTTCGGTGCATAAAAAATTATTCTAGAAATACCCAGAATATAAATATATAAAACTATGGAAGGATATTGTGAATATAAAGGGATTGTAGAGTTCATGTTTTGCCTAGTAGAGTAAGTAAATTGTTACCTACAAAGAAATATAAATCGCAAAGTCGAATAATTATAAAATTCTGATGTAGAATTGAGGAGGATTATCTTGCCATGCTTAGATACCGATTGATTTCATCGCTGAATCTCTTGTTAATCTCAACATTCTCCACACGAAATTGCTTGGTTTATATACCCTTGATCATCATGTGATGCGAAGATCTATCTATCTATATATATATATATATGTTTTCCATACGAAATTAATGGTGAAGGCGATATTGTATGATAATTGAGCATTTGAGGGTCGTCGTTTTGGAAAGGAAGGCAAGGATCCAGAAGAAAACTTGGAGGGGCCCTCGGACAAGGTTGTGCATGTGATGTTGGTAGAAGTTGAACTATTTAGCAGTGAAGGGAGGGCAATTATTACACCATTGATGGTGAAAGAAGCAATGAGTTAGTAATAATAATAATAAGAAGAAGAAACTTGAGCCTTGTTGTTTAATTTTTCTTCCTAGAGTAAGAGAGGGAGAAGCCATGGATCGAGGGCTAATAAAATATCTCATGGAAGCTTCTATTGCCTCTACCTAACACCTTTGAAAATGAAAATAACAGGTTAATAGTTGAAAAGTGGCTACCTTTTCTACATGGGAATGGCCATTTTCTTTCCCTCCTTGCTCTCATTTCTTCGGGCAAGGATCTTGTTTCAAGGCAGCTACCACCACCAAATGGGTCCTCGTCTTCGTCCTAGAACTAGATTAATTTCCTTCATTTTCAGAGCTTGAGAATTTAGTGTTCAAAGATCCCTTTCTTGCTTGATGTTAATTTCTTTCCAGCAATATCTTTCTATTTTTTTCCAACCACTTCTGTGCCTGGTACTGGATTAATTACTAATTAAAATTGTTAATTTATTGTTTGCTTCATAATCCAATTACTATATATTGTTTTTAATGACAGAACCTCTTGTTTTTGTGTTTATAATTGTATATTTTAAAAATATATTTTGCTTGAAAAAAAAATCAAATTATGTATTTTTATTATAAAGAATATATATATATAATGCATTTATTTCGAGAAAAGTAATTCATAAACATACAAATGACACAGAAATAAATAAAAATAATCATATATGTTTTGTATAAAACCGGTCTATTGTTTTATTAATTATCATAATTATAAAATCGTAGTGGAATTGTAAGAGTTCTCCAGGGTTTAGTTTAGCTTTTACCTGGTAATTAAAGTTTCAAGAGTTTACTTCTTGACTACAATTCTATCGTAGGTTAGTAATATATAGTAAATAAATCAAGGCATATGAAGTCTCAAGCAAAATAAACTTAATCAACCCCCCAAGTTCTTGCCCTGGTTCGATAAATGGGATTGAATTCTCAAGAAAATAGTCATAATTCTTTAACTTGATTGACAATTACGGTATAAATTATTTAATTAAACCACTAATGTATATAAACAACCCTTAATTAATAAATCCATGTAAAGACATTATTTCACGTTATCACCGCACGGTTTTTTCTTACTAGATTTAATTAATGTTTTAAACTAGAACAAAACATTAAGATTTTGACTCGTAATACAGGTGAATTCGCTCTTTAAACTATGAATTCATAATCTTTCACGAAATCGAAACGATAAACGAAAGATTCACTCTTTAATTTATATATATATATTGTATTTATAATGTTAAAATCCATCTAAAATAAATTGCGGTGGTTGAAATTGAACGTAAGCCAATCCAAAATATAAACATTGCTGGTTAGGATTTGATCTGAATTCAACCCTGCGATGCAATTAATTAGATAGTTTTAAAACCCAACTAAAACTCGATTGTTATCAGGTTATAGCTCGAAAATGTTAGCCCTAGTTAATTAAAAAGCTACATCTTACTAAAACATATTCAACAAGTTTTGTTATTAGGTTTTATCTAAATACAGGTTAACTCGGGTTTATATCGGATTAATTTTTTTTTATTTTTTCAATTCAAGCCGGTCTAAACGACAGGGTTTTATAACAGTGGTTGGATGTGTTATGGGGCTTAGATAATCAATATAAGGTTGGTAGAGAGTGGCACTGCAGACAGTTTTTAGTTTCTCCACATTTTTTATATACGCTTTTATTAGAATAGAAAAGATGGGTTACCCACCCTCCTCGTTTCTCCTCCTCTCACGGCTTATCCATTTTTTTCTACTACAGCAAATCAAACTTTTCCAAAAAAGACAATCCCAAAAAGATTCTAAAATCGACAGCAAGATAATTCACAAAAAATATTAAAAAAAAAAAAAAAATTGCTGGCATGGTAAGATCCTTGTAGATGATCTAACATTTCTCAAGTTCTTGGCAAATGGATCGACATCTTGTTCGGCAATACTCACCCCTAAAACCACAAGAGAGAGGAGGGAACACATCTTGAATTCAAATCCTTTAGAGAAATATTTTAAAAGGGGATGATATTTTTGGAGAAATAGTAAGTATATTAATTAATTAACTGTTGCTTTATGTTTACCTTCTGGCAACAACAAAAACTGAAGAATCAAGCAAAGAGAACAAATCAAATCTCAAAGGGTGGAAAAGGCTCATCAATTATAATGATCACTAACCTGCACTAATAGTATATGTGCACTATCATGCACTAATCATGAATTCATACAAATTTGAGAGTAGGAAAAGAAATGGAGGAATTAATAAAGAGATTTTCAATTTAATAGGCAATCCCTTTCTCCTTTCTCTCCATTCTTTTTCAACTACAGCATCAACATTAATTAGCCCCAAATATCTTTATTTCATCTCTAAACTTCTATAATCCAAAACACCACTTTTCATCCCCAAGAAGTCATAACCAGTCTTTGTGCTAGTGCTGCCACTGCTCCCAACAGTGCTCACAATAACATTGCAGCTGCAATCCTTGCTGTTTTGTAGCCCCAAACTGCAAGCAAAACAAAGACTTCCACTTCCTCCAGTTTTGAATGGCTGGTGATGATCAGGCTGGTTTTGGGAAGGAAGGCTAATTCCAAGTTCGAGATTCAAGTCTGGACACCTTTCTTGAACTTGGGTTTTCTCTTCTTTGCATACGAAAGCAGTTGCGCTAATTATCTTCTCTTTATTTTCCTCTTTAATTATAGAACCCAGAGACTCTTCTTCAAGTACTGAAGTAGTAGTCGTGGTGAAAGATATTGTTGTTGTGGCTTCTTGTACTGCTGGTTCGTTGAGTGGCCTATGAGTTGCGGGATCTATGCCTCTGTTCAAAAGCTTCCTTCTTATGTGTGTGTTCCAGTAATTCTTTATCTCATTATCTGTTCTCCCTGGTAATCTTCCAGCTATGAGTGACCATCTACGGCAAGGATAACAAATATCATGAGCATTAAATAGTCAACTGTATACAAAAGGGTTAATCTTTTTCTATTGTTAGCTAGCTATGCTTACTTGTTTCCAAGGAGGCTATGGAGTTTGATAATGAGCTCATCTTCTGCTTCGGTGAAATTGCCACGTTTAAGGTCAGGTCTTAAATAGTTGATCCAACGAAGTCTGCAACTCTTGCCACATCTAAGAAGGCCAGCGGCTTTAGGAAGTGAGCGCCAGCAACCTTCACCGTGAGCTCTAATGTAAGCAACAAGGCGATCGTCTTCCTCCTTGGTCCACGCACCCTTGTTTGTATGGGCTTTTTCACAGCAAGGAGACCTTCCCATTTCAGTAGGATATTTTTGGTGGGTCTTTTTTTTTTTCCTTCTTTCTTCTTAGAAGGGTGTGCGGTGTTGTGGTAGGACTAGAGACGGAGGCCTCCTTTTTTCTTGTTGCTAGAACATCAAGGCCGGCCCTCGAGAAGTGATTTTATAGGCTTTTGACTCTTTTAGAGAGAAAGAGAGAGAAAGGGAAGGGGGTAGAAGTGACCCTAATTGCTTCTAGATGCGAGTTGGTGAGACGGGGTCGAGGGGGTGGCTGGTGGTATCTCTCTTGATGGTATTAGCATAAAAAAAAGGGACATTAAATATAGCTAACCTTCAGGTAGGTGTAAAGTAAGATTATATTAAATTGCAGGCAGGAGGACATGGTGTGTTCTCTGTCCCCTCCCTCTTTTTCTTTTTTATTTCATTTTTTCTTGTATTTAACTCTGGACAACTTTTGATTAATTGCTTTAGATGGCTCTCCAATCTTCCCTAGCTCACTAGACAACATGTACTAGAATTCATGCACGCCCTTATATTTATATCCCTATTGTTGTTGGAACTAACACCGATGAGGGTGGGTCTGTAGTGAGGTCCAGTTTCGTTCTTTCTTTCTTTTTATGCCCAATCACCATGCTTCCATGATTCTTAAATGCCCTTTATCCTACAACGAATCGGTTACATCTTTCTTTTTAGTTATTATCTTGACGCCTAAGGAATCCATCTCTGTTCATATGTGAGTGAACCAATGGAGCTGGAATTTGATGATCTTGATCTGGACTGTTTCAGATGCTTAACGATGAGGTTTTATAAGACTTAAATCCCATTAAAAAAAAAACCCCACTGTTTAAATGAGTAGATATTAATCTTAGGTCATTGCAATGAGATCTGGGGTCTGTTTTAGGCTTAAATGAATCAAGTTAGGTTCATGGTTTTCAGCTGAGGATCTTGCTAATTAGTAAGTTAGTTGTGATGGGTAATGGAAAAGAAATGCTCAAGTGTGCAGATGGTAGTTAGCTGTGGCTCATTATTCTATTGGTATGCATGAGAGAGAGAGAGGGGGAGGGGGGGTTTCTAGAAGAGTTGGAGGTTGGATTCAAGGGAAGATGACGAAAGAAAAGGGAAGAATAGGGAAAAAGATAATGAGCGTGGTTGTGGTTGTATGTGGGATTTGGTTCACCTTCCACTTTTTTTCCTTTTTCCTTTTTTTTTTTTTCCAAACCTTGTGGTACAAGTTCAGGCAATAAGAAGGTTGATTCACCTTTTTGTTGTTATTATCTCTCCCCTCCGATTTGCGAATTATTTGCTACCCACCACCACACAGTCTCTCTCTCTCTCTCTCTCTCTCTATCTATCTATCTATTTCCATATATATATATATATATCTCATCATGAAATCCAAGTGGACGGGAAGGGTGAAGGATCATGGGTAGAAGTTGCTGTCAAATGGAGTGAGAGAGGGAAGGATGTCCACTTGTGTAAATTATGAGTGTATTTCACCTACTTTTTCACCGTCTCTGACCATCTCTCGACTGGTCCGACTCTGGGCTCACTTGGATGTTGAAACTTTGTGTGATTTTATTCCCGCACAGACCTCCCCCTCTCCCCCTTCGTTTTTCACAGAACCCCACCTAAGCTTATCCACACAGCTTTCAAAAACTAACCACACAACAAAGACAAGTTGTTGCTACATTTAATAATGGCTATGCTCGAGAATTAAAGGGTGAAGGTAGTCATTGATATGCTCAACAAAAGAATTTACTCTTGCAACATCTACAATTAGATGCGTTTCTTTTCTTTTTTCTTTTTTACAATAACTAGTCTTGTTTGTTTCGGTTTTTTAGAAATCAATTTTTAATTTTTTTTGTGTTTATTTATCATTTGATTAATAAAAAATATTTTTGGGTTAAAGTAAAATTTAACTTGATTTTATTAGACGGAAAACATTTTTTAAATTATTAAAAATTCAAAAATATTTTATTATTTATTGATTATATAAAATTTGATCCTTAATATTTTGTTATGAATTTTTTTTTTAGTTTGATTTAATTTAAATTTTATATCAATTTTAACCCTATTATTTTGATTATTATTTATTTTTTTAATTAATTTTTTTATTTATCAAATTTGATTCTCATTCTATTAATTGATATTCATTTTATTTGAAATAATTTATGAAATTATAATTTTTTTTAATTTTATTATCTTTTGATTTCTTTATCTTTTAGATTTGATTTTTGTTATTTTTATTTTTATTTTTTAAAAAATATATTTTATAAAATTGAATTTTTTAAGTTATTTTTCATTTTATTTTTTATAACATAGTCAATTACTAAAAAAAATATTTTCCTCAAATTATTTTACAACACTATAATATATATAAAAAAAATAACTTTTTTAAAATTTACTTTTCATAAAAGCTATTTCAAAAAATACTTTCCACCGTACAAATAAATCACATCTACATTAATCATTCATGTCTCTGTGTTGTTTCAGTACAAATCTCATCACCTCAATCAGTTAGGTTATTGTACACTGTTGGTTGGCACAAATGTCTCTTTCCCTACTGGTTCCCACTACTATTTGTGCACACAAACAAATAACTGCCCAAAAAGAGAGAGAGAGAGATAGAAGGAAAAAAATCAATCAAATTTGTGATTTGGTACAATCGGTTTTTTTAGGACTAAGCTTAGGATTGGCAACACTCAAGAATAAGTGGTGATAGCCAGCCAAGCAAGCACGTGAATGTCATGTGCTTAGGTACTGAGCAGGCTTGTGGCAGAGTCCTTAAAACTCTTAATTACCTCTTTGGCAGCCCTCCCCATGTGGGACTCCTTAACCTTAGCAGTTAGCACAAGGCAGCTTCCTATGACCCACAATTAGGATATAGCTCGAAACAACGCTTTCTCCAAACCAAATTAATGCACTTTTAATTTTTTGGATACATTATTGATGGAGAGAAGAACCAATCAGATCTTCTACATCCATCCTAACCAAATCCCACTTTTATTCTAAGGGCAATACTGTAAAGCACCACATAACGGGGAAAGGGTCTTTAAGTATTGAAGCAAACGCAGATTTAAGAGGAAAGGCACTGCGATGGAGTGCAAGAAGAGATCAACTGGTAGCAGCACCAGCTCCTCTCTCCCTACATCTCTGTTCAATGCCATGAGAAACTTTTTTTCTCGTGACTTTTTGTTGAATTTGAATCCACCATGAAAGAGTAGGAAACAAGCCCACTTCCATGTGTATATTCACAATCGATGCTCCAAAACAGTGAATATACTGTTTACTGTTTAGATAACCAAGTTTCGTCTCAGGCCGTAAGACGCCTCAAGCTACGCAATAAACTAGGGCCTTCGTTATCCAATCATGATAAACCTCAGATTCAAGGACTTGATTTGTTTCTTTCTGGATCTAAAGTGGGTTGTGGAGAGAGTGGAAAGACTTCTGCTGTTCATGAAAGCATTAAAATATGTCTCAGGATAGAAAACATGAACAACGACAGGTGAGGAATGCAAGACATCATAGCCATACACCCAGCTCTTCCAATCCATTGCTTATCGTTTGAAATGAACACTCAAATCAATATCATTGAAAAAGTTGGATTCACTATTAAAGATAAGAAAGAAAGCATCGAGAGTAGTGTGGGCACGCACCTAACCATGTGTACCAAAGTCTTCAATGCAAGAGACATCACCGGAATTTTGCATACCTGTTAATAAGATGTTACTTTCTGGCACAATAAGTTCGCAAATTGATCAAAGAAATTCATTTGTCATACGTGTTTTGATATTTGACTATGCAATGAAAAGAGATTGCTTGTATAGAGTAAAAGTATGTGTTTTGGCTGTTATTGGATACAAATATTGAGTGTTCAGCTCGTGGGCTGTGAAAATTAAGCAAATGCCACTGACTTGTTCAAGAAAATTACAGTACATGAGAAGGTTAGCCAGCGTCTACTTCATTTTCTTGCGAACTTCGTAGAAATAGCTAAGGATCACAACAGCCGCAGCAACTGCAACTCCAGCTGCACTCTGTGCCAGTACAGTGGTATCCTTTACCTTGAACCCAGAAGACTCTTGAGTGAACCCCAGTTCTGAAAGCTTCTTATGCGAAGCCGCGTAGTCTCTAAAGAATGCTTCTTCGTCCTGAGAAACAATAAAAATTGAACAAAAAGAAATCACGTATCATATTATACCCCCAGAGTTAAGCAAGCACGTTGAAGTCACCCCACAGTCCATGAATCTAACTATGACACCAATCTGAATCTCGTGTATTATTTATTAATGATTCTAGTTCGAGGTGCAAATCAAGGTATAGATTTACACCTGCGATTCCCAATCCCAAGGGGGGCAAAGAACCATAAGGTTGCTAGTTGGTGAATAGAAGCTTGAAAAGGGCCAGAAAGCCCACTTTAGGGTAACATTAGATTAGGGTCCAAACTAACCCTGGACAATGTAATTCATTGGTGTTCAAAAAAACGACTTTCGAACCGTTACCCATCAATTAAAAAAGATCTATCGAAAGGAAAATAAAATGTATAAAACTAGGTTTCAAGATGGTCGAGCCAATAGTTTTATCCAGACCCAACCTGCATTGAAAAATCAAAGCAGGTTGAAAGGGGATCGGAAAAGTTTTGACGAGCCATTCATGCAACAAGTCATTTGGTAAAAATAAAAGCCCACATTACCTTAGCATACAGCTCAACATAAGGACGGAAAGCAGGGTCATCCAACAAAGCAGTGTCTGTTGGAAGTTTCAATAACCCGTCTGTCTCCCCTTTCAACATTTCCCTAGTACCGCCAGAGAGTGAAAGATTAATTAATTTCATAATCTCTACACAGATAAATGGTAGTATGCTGAGCTTGCTTTAAAACTTACACAAAGTACGAGTTATCAAACTTTAGAGGTTCCTGAGTCCAGGGCCCTTCAAAACCAGATCTGTCTGGATGTGCCCTTCCCTAAACAGAACAATATCCGCCAAAAGAATTACAGATTTGAGCATATGTGGCTTATCAGATCTACGTAGAACATCAGAAACAGTTCTACAGAATTACCAGAGTATGACCTCCAGAAAGTGCCACGATATCTTTATCAGACAGACCCATCCGATAAAAGATGTCCCTCAAATGTGGTGAACCTGCCATGGTTCACAAATGAAGAGTGAAAATACAAGTCCTTTCAAAGTGCCCTATTTAAACATATGAACTTTCAACAGGTATGCATAGCCAACCCACAGGCACTCTTCTAAGGATCAATGTGAGCAGATTCCAAAGAACAAACAAGAATCATTGATATGTAGCTGTCTAAAATGTGAAATGGTCCCCATGAAATTTCTCAGTTCTGCATCAATATTCATCTTCGATTAGCTTCCCCTAAGCTCAGTGGCGAAGCTAGAAGTATTTATTAAGGTGGGGAAATTGTTTTCATAGGTAAGAATTAAGAAAATTATGGGGGCAACTAATGTATTTTTATTTAAAATTATCATGAAAAATTGAAAGGTACAAGGATTAAAGTGGGAAGTATAAAACAATTAAAGGGGTTTCATAGTTAAGAATTAGGAAAATTATGTTGGGCGACTAATGTATTTTTATTTAAAATTATCATAACAAATTGAAAGTATAAGGACTAAAGTGATAATTATGACAAATTAAGGGGTGCAATTGCCCCCCTTCCCTAATGTATAGCTTCGCCCCTTCCTATGCTGAAAGTCTGAATAAACAGCCCATACGAAGATCAAACAACATCAATTTTTTAGTCATAGAACAGCTGCAAATTACAACTTACACACAAATTTCTTACACAGAAATCAGCACGAATCTATGCGCGTTGTGAGATGAAAGAACAGATCAGTATGACTGCTCTATCAGCAGAACCAACGCAAGTAAAGATCATCGCATGAATTGAGATACGAGAACCTGACACTCCTCCACGTTAAACCACCTACTAATGGTAGAACTCTATGGATTTAGGAGTAATTTTATGAGACAGAACATATGAAAGGTTCTGAAACCAACAAACAAGCAATTATAAGTGATTCACCTACAAATAATCTTGCCTGAAAATCTAGCATGTATCTTCATGTGCAATGCTTAGAGTAAACAAATGCATTGGGTCCCCAAAATGAACTTGCTTTGCATTTTGTGTGACGGTTCTGCCTCTTAGCCAAACACCATAACAATTTACAATCCTGGCTAACATTTCAACTCGTGTTCAACACAATACCCACATTAAGGAAAGAACTTTCAGGTCCGCATGGAACATAAGTTCTCAAAAATTGGAAAACTAGATTTTTGAAATAGAAATTCAATAGACTGAGAAGACGACTTGAAGACAGCTAAATTCAATGGATAATTATAGCCAGCGAAACTAGTCTGCTGCGCATCAGTCCTGTACAGCGCATACCCCCTTAACTATTAGTTCTCTTGATACTGTAAACATGCAATGGATAGCTTATTTACAGAATGACAAAGACACAACAAAACACATAAATTCACCTTCCCTTTGAATCAGGTTTAGCTAAGTTTATGACATTAGAAGAAAGCAAACAACGATTTGAGAATTTCCAGCCCCTGAATTAAATTAAAGAAGTTTCCACAATAATTAAAATACTGAAAATACCTAGCTTAGCATTTGGAAGTCGCCCTTCCTTGGGACAAATATTTGAATCCTAAGAGATCGGACATATAGTCAGCATTGTTATGAACTCATAATCACCTATATCGCCGAGAAATGCCACAATCACATACCCTTCTACCAGGAACAAAATCAATGGTTGGACCCCCAGTGACCTCCACTGCAACAACACCTGCAAGCTGAACATGAAAGTTGTTGACTATGAATCAAATTGCTCATTGTGTTCGGAAACCCAACAATTATAATCAGAATATTCAAATATTTCATATTCAAACCACCACTCATTGTATATCAACAACTACACTAATTTTGAACTGAATGTACCGACTGATGTAACAATCATGGAATTTAAGGTTTGATGGTGTGTTCATAGTTTGGCAAATATAGTTGGGTATCCTGCCAAGGATCAGAGCTGCAACCATGAATCCATGATAGTACATCTGACAGTGTGCACCTCCCAATATCCTTCAACAAATTCCTCCTATATAGGTAGGAAAAAATACTAGAAGAAAATCTCTCCAAATTCTTCCCTGCAAAACTTAGAAACCTATTCATCAATTAAAAGGACACCGTTGGTATCAATATTCGTGAGCGCTCGATACCAACATGGATGACAATGAGACAGGAACACTTTACTTGCATTAATAGAACTCGTCATTTCATTGCAATTAACGTAAAATTATTGAGAAGATTGACTAGACAGGTCAGGCAGACACATTTTAAAACTTCAAGCCTTGTGATTTAGTCGTGTCAGTGGTTGTAACGTCCTAAGAACTTGCATCTCTATCCACAAACTATATAGTTAGTTTTTCCATTCCCCAGGAAAATGAGCGTGCGTTCCTGGACACGTGTGCGTGTGTGATCCTTGGAATATTCCATGCATGTTCCACCTCTCCACTCACCCACACGAAAAATCGCTACCTCATTTACATTATAATCACAAGTTTTTCAATTACATATCCACATATGTTATTTTTTGACAAGAAAATCAAGATAAATGTTAATTATTAACTACCAAATCTGTGAAACAACATATTAAATAGGCATAAAAATGGAAAATACTATTATTAATTAAACAGTTATTTAATTATCTGCATCATTAATTATACAATTCATCAATTAATCAAAGAAAATCACCTGGTATAAATCCGCATAAGTAATCTTCGGATGTTTCGCCTTCACTCCCTCTAAAAAATTAAAAAATCATAATCATAATCAAATATTAAAAAAAAAAATCAACGAATCAAGTGAGTTAAATTTCAGTGGAACTAACTAACCGCAAAAATCGATAGCGATTTTCAAGCCACTATTAGAACCATGAGAGTACTCTTCTTCATTCCTTATCGAACCATTAGCTCCTCCTGTTTTCGAGTTCTTATCATACGTTCCTGCATCATGCCACCTTCAAAAAAACCATAACCGGAAAATAAAAAATCAATCGAAACAGTAAGATTCAAACAAAGACAATGAGTGGTTAGTTAGTTGGTTAGTTACGCTAAGCGAAGCATGAGAGGAGCGCAGTTTTTGTAAGCGATGAGAGCACGGAGATCGCGACGTGCTTTGTCGATCTCTTTCAGGTACTCTGTGTCAACGACCGGTAACGCCATCGAAACTCTCTCTCTCTCTATGACTCTAACAAACTTGAAGAAGGAAAGAGTGAAATTGAGAGGACTGGCCTATAAAATGAAATGAGAGCTTTAAATTTTGGATAAACTGGCAAGTTTGGATTTTGCGTGGGTGGGATCAGTGGTAATCTTGTTGAGATTGCTACGTGGCAGCGAGCTTGAGGGTCGATGTTTTATATGCTTTTTTTACTCTTTTTTTTTTTTTTTTTCCAACTCGTGAAAGACCCTGTATTTGCTTCAAGACCATATTTACGAAAGCCGGTCCAAAACCTGAGTTGTTAGGGTTGTTTCGATCAATTCTCAGGTCTGTGAGCTAGCATGAATTTATTTTAAAATAATATTATTTTAAAATAAATTCATGTTAACTTATTGAAATAACTTCGATTTAGGTTTATATATATATATATATATATATATATATATATATATATTGAAAAAACAATTTTTTAAAAAAAAAATTTAATAAAATTTTTTGAAAAAAAAATCTTTAATAAACTTAAAAATCTTATTTGAATTAATCAAGACAATTCAATATATTACTCGTGTTTAGCAAGTCAACTTTCAAATGCTTGGAGAAAATATATATATATATATATATATATATATATATATTACCAAGTCAACTTTCAAATGGATTGTAAAAGATAAGTTTTCACTTGAAAAGTAAACTTGCAGAACATTGGCACGAACTTAGTTGCGACCCCTTCCCACCAGCCATCACTCCACCATGTATCAGTGCAGACCCAATTTCAGTAGCAGGTCCGTTTGTCCATTCAGAGGAGGGGATGGTCGAATTTGCCAAGTTTATGAGCAATAGTCAGTTTCAAAGAAGGGATTCTTTCCTCAAGATTGCCATGCTCATCTTCATCCTGCACACCTCGTATATTCATACTGGATTTTTATCTGTTTTCAAGACACCAGCAGCAGCGTGCACCTGAACTAGAAGCCTCGCAACCTCTGTCTCGGAACAATAGTTCAATCTTTTCAGCAACCTTAAATAGTGGGCTATTTAAGGTTGCTGAAAAGATTGAACTATTGTGAGAGTCCTCATGCTTGAGGAGAACCAATCTCTTGCTTGACAAATCATATCTTAAAATCGTTATAAAGGCGCCAAAGCCTAATGCCTACCAGAGTTTTCAACTCCTGAATAATCTGTCAGAAATTTGTCAAACACACTGCCACTCCTGGTCCCCTTGGCTCCCAGCTTTCTGTTCTCACTTGGACTTGGTTCTTCATCTAACGAAACAGTCCACAGGCTAGCCTGCCAGGTCCTGAAAAGACTCAGGAATTCAAACAGGAGAGAATAGATTGCTTAAAACAGCCGTGGAACCTACTAAAACCAAAGGGCTTTACTTTATTGCTTCTGTACTGCCTAAATCACAAATGTATTCTGATTGATAAAGCATCAGGAAAAGCAGCCAAACATTACTCATAATGTTCTCGAGTTAAGAGTGTGGCAGGACCATCAACACCCTCTGCACTAAAGACTTGTGAATAAGGTGTTATAAACACCTCTTTCGAGTGAGCTTTTCCCCGAGGAATACATCTCCATTGCTTCTGCAGCAGAATCCAAAACACAGTCGCGGGAAACCCGAACATTCTAGCACTGTAGTCTTCCAACCCTCACCTCTCTCTCTCCCCCTCATTTGCTGATCCATCAAGATCAGCACCTGGCTGCTGCTGAAGATGGTATAATTCACGGGACAATCCAAAAGCAGTTGAATAGAATTACTGTCACCGTCTCAAAAGGGAACAATAATGGACATGCTTTTGTTAACTGACAACACCATGATGGAAGGCTCTTAATGCACAACACAAGGGTGTCCTGAATTTGTATTTGTATTAAAAAGCGGGTAGCATTTGTGTTTCCTGTTACACCTGAGAAAAATAACTCGATTCAATACACCCAGATGCATCTTCAGGGATTATATTCACCTTCGAGTGTCTTCTCTCGACTCTTTCTTCATTTTCTGAAAAATCCTCTTATCATTTTCTTTAATATTTCATTAGACCCGATCAATCAGATATATTCTAAATGAGTCTAATGGCCTGGATATACCATGGAATTGCCAGCTTAGTTAACCGCCAAGCATACATTTGCCAAATAGCTTCTCTACCTACACAGCTACGATGATGATTTGTTTTGTGAATTTCATTTTTCATTCAACTGGATATACCATGCTGAAACAGAGAAGGCTACCTCATTCTTTATAGCACTGGATTTTGAATCCCATGTAAGCCCATGAATAGTTTCTTTAATTGCAATCAATGTACATAAGCAACACAAAGAATTTTGCTGAAACAATAAATGCTTTCCTTTCACACACATCCTATACTCGAAACAGAGCTTGAATTTCGAGGCTTGAGAACAAAGAAAAACAAAAGAGAGGACAATCGATAGGCTTATGAAGCTGGTCTCCACTGCAGCTCAATCTGAATCTTTCCATTCTTCGAATCGATAAGGTGATACCTCTCGTTGATTCTTCTGTTGCTAACAACATCTGAGAGATTGATCTCCACATAACCAAGTGATTCCTGGTTAAAGAACAAGCAAACAACATGAAATTCTTCAACCCTCTTCTGGATGCTAGACACTCTAAAAGCTAGCACTGATTAAAAACCAGAACAATAACATTCAGAGAATGATTTTTGAATTCCAATTCATAGCTGAACTGGATTGTCTGCTTAGTTAAGCTTTCATATTTTATTCAACCACAGGTGGTAATAGAGAAAGTGCCTCGGGAAAAACTTTCCAGAAAACATCCTTCCAACTTCACAAGCATGAGAATAAAGCACTATGACTTCCTTTTTTGTTTCCTTGGGATTATTTTCTCAAAAATGGTAGTGTATGATGATTAATCAAATTCTACAGAGCATTAAGTCGAAAGCATCAAGCCATGACAGAGTTTAAAATACCAACTGGATTTCTGTTTCCCCAAGTATCCGAGCCTTGTGACAACCTTATCTTTGGTGAGGACTTTTGTGTAGAGATGGTGCTACCCAAGCAAACCATCTTCACAAGCAAAATGACTATGATTACTTTAGTAGCATACGCTTCTCATACTTTATTATCTTTAAACGGGGTTAGTTAAAAAGAAACTATACAATCTGTACCTTTGGATGCAGCAGGCCAATCCTGGATGAGGTGCTAACAACTTCCACGTGCAGCTTCGCATTAACAGGGGGCTCCTCCAGTGTAAACTGGAATTCCTCCTCCCATCTAGGATCTCTGTTCTTCTTTACACGCTGTATGAAGAAAATATGAAACTTTTAATCCTAGGCCTGTAAATGTTAGCTTCAAATTAAATTGATTGATTATCTGCCTGCCACGGGTCCCGGGTTTTTGTTTCAGAACAGAATGGTGTCCCACCCATCACCAACAGTAGACATTTCTGAACATTAACTTGCATGAAGAAATGGACATTGCTGAGAGGAAAGAATGAATTCCATTGACAGGCAAGAAAACTATTCACTCCACATGACCACCAATGCCACTTGAAGTAAACAAAATATAAACTAGAAGCAAAGTTCTAGAAAAATAAGTTCAGCATGTTTCTCCCATGAATTTCAGAAAGAGCTCTTCAGATGAATCATGAGCAAATAAAAATGCAAAGAAGGCTAACAGACCAGGGTACACAGATACGCTATATTATAATGCAAGTTTACGTGTAAATTATATACCTTGGTCTTCATCTCCTCCCCTCTAAAAAGAAGTCGTACGTATGGATTAGTGTGATGCTTTCCTTCAACATCCTGAGCTTCATGAATCGTTACAACAAGCAGACCTCCACCAGCAGGGGTCCCTTCAGGAGCCTTCTGTTCCACCTCATCTTTAAAACTTTTGTTTAAATCGTCCTCTTTGAAGGGTTTATATGTCAATTCCACCATAAGCTGCCCTCGTGACTTTTCATTCTGAGGATCATTCAAGTCCATATTTTTAAGGAGGTCGAGAGTCATGACTTTTGGTTCCTCTGGTGTGAGATCTTTCAGTGGCACTACATTCATACCCATCCTGTCATGTTTGCCAACCTAAGGAAAGAGAATAGAGCAGCTTGAAATACAGAACAGAGAACAGAAAGCTTCTTAGAAGCAAATGGAGATTTTTTACCTGCTCCCAGTCATAAACACGAAGCTCCAAGGCCTGAGACTCTGGATCTTTAACAACCAAATTGAATTCCTCATTCCATTCAGGGTTCAAGTTCTTGTGCTTCACAGTAGTCTTTTTGGCTGGAAGCTTATCTTCAGTCAGCTTTATTTTCACATAAGGGTCTGATGCTCCCATCAGATCTTTCTTCTTCAGCTTCATTGCCCTCAGAACCTTCACTTTGAGAATTCCCACAGGCCTCTTCATGGCACTGGATTTTTCATTCAAATTGGTAGGCCAAAACATGAGGGTAATTAGCATAAAAAGCTGTCATGGCTTGCAGCAAACTTTAAGTCATCATAACTAACTTATTTTCAGAATATGGCAAAAACTTACTTTGCAGGATCCAAGATGGGTACTTCCAGGGTTTTAGGCCATAGATACATGTTTGCAACCTGATCTTTAATAATCTCCTGCAGCAAAAACCAATTTACTACTACTAAAATCATGGACCATAAAAACATTAAACAGATAATATGTAACATCAAAACTCATTGCTTTCAAAATTTTAGCAACTAAAACTTTCAAATATTTACACCACTTTTCACGGAAACCACTCTTGGAAAAAATTGAGTTTTCCTCCTTAAACAAGCAGAGCAGATTTGTAGTAAAACAATGAAGCATCCACAAGAGGAACTCACAGGAGAGGAGAGGACAGACACTGAATTAGATCAATGTATTCTCATAATCAGAATTCAGTGAGGTACACAATAATCAAACATATTCAACAACTTAGGTGCTGGTAGTCTAGAACACTTTTGGCGAAGTAACAAGACAGGTTCAATACTCAAATAACCAGTGGCCCATCCAGCCCTGAAAATAATGTTCTGAATCAACAATGCTTTATGCCAACCAGGGCAATGTGAAAAAAGACGTAAAGGGAGTAGAACAAGATAGAAACATCTACTACTGTACCTGGACGACCCTGTAAAGGCCAGGTATTGACATTAGATCAGCCCCCAAGAGCTTGAGCCCAAAGTCAACATGTGGCTGCAAAATAAGACACAAGAGAGATGAAAATAATCACATTTAAACCCACTGATACGCATGTATTCTCTAAGTGGTGATATATGAATGAGAATAGACCCAAGCTTAAAGTTCTCTCACAAAAGACCATCCCTCAAAATTTAGTAAAGGAATCATATAACAAAACAAATATCAGTATAGGAATTTTACTCGGAAATTTATGGTCAGCCTTAAGATAAAACTGTGTCAAACTGCATTTGCATTAACTGGTCAATTCCCGTAATCTAACAGAAATGTGAAATCTTAAAAGAGCTGTAAGAACCAAGAATAATGGTGGGACATAGAAGTTCCTGTATAAGAATTCACAAATCATTTTTCCTAAGACAATTTTCTGTACTCAATAATTTGTACCTACCTATATCTTCTGGTTTCTATTCTGTATACAAGGATAAATGCTGGCCAAGTTAGTCCTAGAGGTCATATGTCACTGGTGAAACTTAAAAAGGGCACGGTAGTAAGTATCCATGAAAAATCAGATGCTAATGCCTAACACCAACCTTTCAAGTTTGACCAAGAGAGCAGAAAAAATAAACACCAACCTTCTCCATGAGAGACACATAGATGTTGGCAAAACAAGGAAAACTAGGAACCAAGGGCTTCAAAGTTATGCGTGGTGAAGCAAAAACTTGTAAATCAACCACCTGAAATTATCGAAAGAGTAAGAAAACAGAATTTCTTAAATCCAAGTCATCAACAGAACAATCTCCTTCTGAACAGGAATCCAATTACCTGAGCAGTTGCTTTCAACCCAAATGCTTTAACAGCAACAGTGACATTAGGATTTCCAGCCCATTTGATGCATGGTTCCATTATCAACTCCTTCTCATCAGTGACATAAACTTTCATTCCTGATGAGAACAATATTTGAAATTATAATAAGAAAGTCAAAGAAATTGAACAGAACCCCTCTCTAAATATTCTAAAGCCATTTCCAAAGCACAATTTCCTTCTCCCTTACAAAATTTTAAAGATTCATCACAAAATGACATGAGAATATACTTCTAGCTAATATGAAGTGTGGAAGCATATGAATGCATCTTCGGAATTTGAAGAGATTGTGAAATGAAAGTATATGAAGAAAAAAGATAACTGCACGTGACAAGTGCACAAAATTATGCAAGAGCAAAACGTTAACAACTGAATTCTCCTAGAACCTAGAAAACAATTTACAGTCTCAAACATCGACTGCCGAAATGTCCAAACCTATTAGACAGAAATCCCTCTGTCTATACAGTCTAGAGTCATTTTCAAAACACACTCTCTTTTCCCTTTGCATGATCTTAGAGATTCATCACAAAATGACACAACAAGATAACTTCCATTCTAACTCAACGCATAAAACCATATAAATGCATCTTCAAGATTTGTCCTATCAACTACAAAAACAGCTCCCTGCTGACCGTGAAAAGTTGGCGGTAGGGTTCCAAGTGTAAGAGTTTCAAACTCAACCGCATCAATTTTGTATTTCGGAATCTGCTCAGCAATTATCGGCGTCGCAATATTCTTCACAGTCTTACAAATGGCCTGCACAAAAACAGAACCAAGATAGTTAAAAAGACAATCAGCAAGCAACTAAAAAGAAAACAAGAACCAGCCATGGAAATCAAACCTTGTCGAGGTAAGGCCACATAAGTTGAATAAACCTGTTTAGCCAATCAATCTACAAACACAAAAACAACTTTACTAAAAAAACAAAATGCAGTTTGTTCTTGTAAATTAAATCCACAAATGCTATTCACTTACGCGATCATAGTCTGGATTTTTCACCCATAGCGGTATTTCTGGAAGAATCCGTTGCAAAGTTTCGGAGTCTTGCTCTGCCAATGGCCGAACCTCGGGATCCTTAAAAAAATCAAAATCTAAGCAAATGAATTTCAACAACCTCAATAAATGCAAAAAGATTAAGAGATAGTGAAAATTCGTTTTACCTTGACATCGGTGGGTTGGAAGTAGATAAAGAGGTAATAACCGATGGTGAGACCCGTGGAAACTCCAACACCAAATCCACAAAACCCTGATATTGTGCTAAGAAACCCCATTTTTTTTCTAAGTAAACAAACAGACCTTAAATATCTTCTTCACGAGAGTATTTTAAATCAGAGAATTTGCTAGGATAATTAAAAAACTTTCTATAAAGCATCTTCTCGATTTCTCAGATCAGACACTAATTACTATGCATAATAATGATTATCAATCAAATGACTGATCTGTCCTTGATTCGTTGCTATGAGAACCTCGGGAAAAAGATTTGAAGGTGAAGAATACAGCGGAAGTGACGGAGAGCGCAAGCATGATTACAGAAACAAGAGGGAAAAAACTAAGTTTCTTTAGTCCTTGTAGATCAAAACGTATTCACCTGAACTCTTTTAGTTTGAACTTTCCTATTATTAATCCTATACTTTTCAAAACGCTCCCGTATGATTACTTACCAATAAACAGCTAATGGAAATTAATGAAGGGGTGGCTTTTTTAAATATTTTGAGTAGTTTCATTAAAAAATATATTTATTTCTTGGCTAGTTTTGGCGATATTTATAATATTACTTAGTATTATCTATTAAATGAAGTGTTTTATTTTAAATAGTGCATTATTATACGTTAATCTCGCCATGGTTGTAATATAATCATGATTTTTTATAGCATATATGTCATTGTAATTTAGCATGATTTTAAAACATCCTTGGCATTACTGGCATTTTTTCAAGGTTCTTTTTTTTAATTTTTTAAGAAAAAATACAATATAATATTAAAGAAGTTTGAAGCGAAAATATATAGAAAAATATATGCAAGAAATAAAGAGATGGGAAATAATAAATAAATATAGTTTATTCTCAAGAATTAAAAGTATGGTTTATACTTTTTCTCAAAAAAAAGGAAAAAGATTTATATATTAAAATGAAAACGGAACGTGGGTGGCAGTGAGGAGTCGTGTTGATAGAGCCAAGCACGTTATTCTGTGTCTCGGATTCGAGGCACTTGGCAGTGCCTCATTACCCCAGCGGGCTCGGACACGTGGGTTGATCATGGATTAGATTTTGAGGATAAGACAATCTTAACTTTTTGATTCTGACATGCCGATTGAACGAGAGGGCGTTCTTGTATGCTTCGAGGCACCACACTGCGGTGTGTTTTTTTTCATTTCCAGACTCTTCTCTCGTTGGATTTTGTTCTTTTTTAGACTTTTCGTGCTAGCCATGGTGTACTAGATGGCGATGCAAATCAACAGGTAAGCAACAAATATAGACGTCTAGGTACATTTTTTGTTTTTTTTTCCCGTGACTGGTAATGTTTTAAAATTATTATACTTTATTTTAAAATACATGGGAAAATTATTATATTGGTATTGCGTATATAAAATGTTTGTATTATGAAATTCATTATAGATGTTAAGAGGCCATGAGAGCGTGGAAAAATTACTGTGCTGGTATTGTGTACTTTGAATATTTGTAATGTAAACTACAATGTAGATATTAGGATTTAAAAAAATAATAGGGGTATTGTTTTTCTCATTTTTTATTTAAAAAGTAATTAGATTTGGGATGATTATCAGACTTAGAAAATTTAAAATATTATTTATATTTTTAATATTTTTATATTTAAAAAATAATAATATTAACTCGCTGTAAAACACGGGTAAATGTATTAGTGTAAGGTTAAAAAGTAAATTTTTAAAAAATTTTAATATAAAATATTCATAAAAATAGTAACCATGTACCGGTAAGTAGTTTTCCTTAAACTTCATTAGGATCTATAAAAAAAAATTTAAAACAAAATAATTGAAATTATAATATAAAAATGAAAGTCGTCTAGTAAGGAACAAAAATGGATACATCATAAATTACGTTATTTATTACCTTGTACTCTAAACTGTATGGGATTTTCACAGTTTATCTTTTATTGTTCATCCTTTTATATTTAATTATAAATAGATTATGTAAAATTTTTATATTTTTTTAATTTGATTTTCAAATTTTTTTTTGAACGGTTTGGTCCAATTTAAAAAGTAATTTATTTCGAATTCTTATGAAATGATAGGATTGAAAGAGGGGGATCGAAATGAAAAAAGGACAAACATATGTAACATGCCATAAATTTTGAAAATGATGCATTTTGGTCCTCCAACCTAAACAATCATGCAAGTTATATAATTTCGGTCCCTCAAAATTGTTTCAGTTTTATTTTGATATAAAAAATTATTTTTATTGTATTTTTTGTTCCTGGTTGAAGAGGAGAGAGAGAGAGATCGTAGGATTCCGGCGATAGAAAGAGAAATATACCATTCACACTGATCTAGATCACCAAAATAAATAATATTTGTGTTAAATTGTTGCATTTGATAGGAGAAGTTCATATTAAGTGCTTGTGTACCTTAAAAGTTCATGAAAAAAACATATTTGAACTAAGGTTGAGTTTGATTTTTTATGTGGTTTTTTGGATTTTTTTAGGTCATAATTAGGTTTGTCATGGCTTCTCAAATGTTTTATAGGTGTTTTTTTTTGTCAAAAAATTGGTTGAAAAATAAGTTTTTAGATCAAAATAACATAAACCCTAATTTTTTGGCCACCGCAGTGGTCAGAATTTGGACAAAACAAGCGATGCGTTAGGTTTTTTTTTTAAAAAAAGGGCATAAGCCATGTTGTTTGCCCCATATACAAATTAAAAAAATAGGCTCAATCATACCGGCCGTGTTGAAATGGACCAAGCAGGCTTTTTTTCCTTATTTTTTATTTTAGTTATTTTTTTTAAAGTGAATTATATTTACATTAATATCTCTTTTCTCTTTTATTTTGTTCAAATAACCTCTTTTAAATAATTGTGATTTTTTGGTCATGCATTTAATTTATGAAGAGATTTTTCTGATTTATTTATGATTTTTTTTATCTTTTTGTGTAGATGAACTGTGTTTTTAAAAATAAAAAAATATTTATTTTCATATAATATGTCTAATATGTGTAGCCTTGTATATTATTACTTTTTTGAAAAATATTATTCAATCAATTTAATATGTTTATCTATTTTTATTATCGCTTGATTAAATAAAAAATGTTTCAATAAACAAAAATTAGCCAACATGATGGGGTAAATGTCCTATCTTACGAGATAAAATATATTGATTTACATCTATTTCTCGGTTTTCTAAGTTTTGTTTTTAGGTGTTATTAATGATTTTTTATTCATTTATTAGTGTATATAGTTTTCAGTTTATTTGATTATATGTGTGCATAAATTTTTTATCTTGTTAAATTTTTTAAATTATAAAATTACATTGAAAAAAACTGTACATAAAACCTTTTTTTTTATAAAATTAAAAATATTAATTTTCAATGAAACGCAATCGCATATCTAATATTGTGGTGTATCATGTTTTTGAATTGAAAGATGCAATACAATATTTTTTTATTATTTTTTAACACCAACACATTCAAACAACAAAAAAACATTTTTAAAATATAAATTTAATATTTCTTCAGATAAAAATTTTAAAAGTAAATTTAATCCAAGAACAAACACTACAAGGCATACTTGGTAATACAGTGTATAGTGCTTTTATAAAAAAAATTAAAAATATATAAAAATAATATATATTTTTTATTTTTAATATCACTGTATCAAAATTATCTAAAATTATTTTAAAAAAAGTTGTGCTCAATAACAAACACTTGGTTACTTATCAAATCCAATTAACTATCTCCTTGTCTCGTCTCCTATGGCATTTTAAGTTGGGTGGTTGTTTTTTCATTTGAAAATAAAAAATATTAATATATTGATATGTGCTCTCCAGTGTAATAATAATAATTTTTATTTTAAATAAAAAAATGTAAAGCATGATTCTAAGTGTTTTGGAATTAGATGTGAATGTAGATCCAATATTTTTGAGTCTGACAGCCGATCTAGATCCAATATCTCTAGGTCTGATTTTATTGTATGTATAGGTGGTCTAACCTCATTTTTTTTTAATACAAAGTTTTATTACAAGTCGAGCATGAATTTTTCTAACATAGTTTAGATAAATTTGTTTACGATTGTCATGTAATTGCTGTTTAAAGTAGTAATTGCAGGAAGTAACCGTGTAGAGTAATATTTATTATCTTTAAAATACTTGCAATTAGAAAAGAAATATTGTGATTTCGTATATTATCTAGGTTCGAGATGTCACTTTTCCGGAGTTGTTTTTGCAATACCCTAGTATTTTTTTTCCAGTAATTTCTTGAATATTTATGCAGTATAATCATCTAATAGTTTTTGAAATAGTTCTTGATGTTTTCATGCCGTGTAGTTTTTTTCTGCAGGTGTATGATTTTTTTCCTGTGAAGCAAGATTTTGTTATTTTTTTTTAATGTGTTGTCAAGGTGTTTATTTTTGTGTTGATATTTAGTATTTTTTTCAAAGTGATATTTTGTTTTGTTTTTGACACTCCTTAACATTGATTTTATATTCATTTTCCTTGCTATTTTTTAAGACCAGGGTCTTAGAATATTTTTCTGGTTCCTTGACTTGAATTTTATTCGCGATTCTATTCATTTTTTCTAGGTGCTACATGTATCTCATTACTTGTAGTTATTTTTTTTATTAACGTGAGTGTCCGGATCAGCTTATGCGCACCTCGACTAATCGCACGGGTTCTATAATTAACGATCATGTAAACCTTCAGTAACCATCATACTAGCAACAACAACACTTAGATACTATAGAAAAAACAGATTTCTCAGTCTCAAGTTTTTATCATTATACCATCTACTCGATAATTTCATTACTTACAGGTATTGTTATTGGTGTTGGTGCCTTTTTTTCTACATTAAATATACCGAATTAATTTATTGAAATTTAATTACATGATCACCGAAGTCACCAAGCAAGTCCAGAGGAACCAGTCTCACTCTGAATCTCTCCTTCTTCCGCCAAAGCTAAACCACTCTACCACCCTCTGGACTCTCGAAGCAAACTAGCCTCGAGACCACAAACTTTACCAAGACGGCGAGACCAACTATTTTGCCTGACGGACAAATCGTGGGCCAGGCCATACCCTGCATTGAATCATGAAATGGGCTTCATAGAAGGAGGCTC
>Ga0325404_1000981_pt1 | contig 29560 bp, 15 predicted proteins | sample PopdelMetagenome_18_FD_205664 | JGI IMG/M metagenome (GOLD analysis project Ga0325404, IMG submission 205664) | Populus deltoides microbial communities from Bellville, Georgia, United States - Xylem-Control-R1 | ecosystem: Host-associated > Plants > Phyllosphere > Stem > Wood/Secondary xylem...
TATAGATATATAGATAGAGATAGAGAGAGAGAGAGAGAGAGAGAGAGAGAGAGAGAGAGAGAGAGAGAGAGAGAGAGAGAGAGAGAGAGAGAGAGAGAGAGAGAGAGAGAGAGAGGTTATCAACGCCAAACCCAATGAGCATTTAGGACACAAGACACCCCATAACGTTAAGGAAATCGAGATCTTTAAAATGCCACCGTGAAAGATGGTATTTGGTGGCCAGACGACCTCACATACGCCATCCAAATGATGCAGAGACAGTCCACAAGTGCCAATAAATTTTTTTAAATAATATTTTTTATATATCATTTATAATAATACACCTGACTAACCTTTAATTTTATAAAAAAAAAAATTAATGTTAAAGGATAAAAAATACATTACGGTAGAGTTATGTTAAGTATGTTTTTTATGGTATAAAAGTAAATAGTCTATTCTAAAATTTTAAAAAAACTAAAACACCACGTAGGTATTATATTATTTTATTCTAGTGTTAAATTAATAATTTTATTACACAATAAAAAGAGAAATGACTCCTCTAACAGTATATAATTAATTTATAAAAAACAATTACGTCATTTAAAAAACAACCTTAATCTCAATATATAGATTAAAGGGGTTTTTTTTTTTTTTTTGAGTTAAGAAAAGTTTTATCATTTCACTGATCCAATTAATACAGAAATGTCTCTTGGGTACAAGAACTTCTCCTTCAATTCTAGTTTTTTAGTTTATTTAATTTTAATTTAATTTAATAAACCTCCATATATACGGGATTCCTACATGTCTTCAGATTAGTTTATGAATAACTGAGGTTAACTATTTTCTCAAACAAATTCTAGAATAGACCCTCGTATGAATCTAGTACATCAGAAAAAAATAAATTAGCTTCCAACTAAATTAACCATTTAATGCAAAAAATAATAATAAAAATAATAAGAACATATAACCATGTTTCTTATTCAATAATCAACATTGATCACCATGTCAGCCATTTGTTTCCCACCATGTTTCTTGCAGAGTGTTGATAATACCTCAAAATTCAGATCTAAGATTGCATTTGACAGAATAAATATATACAGAAAAGACACAACATGTTTAGTTGAAAAAGACAGAAATGAAACATTAAAGACACAATTTTAAAGTGAATTTACTTTTCAAGCCGACAGAAAAACATGTTCGTTCAATAGTTTCTATTTTTATCTTTTCTATCTCAAGACAATAACTAAACATCAACGCTACCCGAAGGCACTAACTGCACATTTCTGGTACCACAGGGATAGCAACCTGGCCCTTGCTTTCCATAAACACTGCACCAGTAATAATTTCTGTATTTCTGATTGAACTGATCAAAATTGTTCTACAAACCTTGTACATCAGTGTATCGAACTATAAATCAAAGGCACCTATTTCTTTCAATCCTCAAGAATGCATTTCGTATATCCCAGCTACTACTAGACAGTGACAAAATAAATTCAGTAGCAATGTTTCTGCTCATTTTGCCGTCACTAAGTGAATAACTTCTTGTATTGGGAAAATGAATTATCCCTGCCTATGCTGATATCCCTGTGGCTTCTTTTGGTATCAAAAATAGAAAAGCAATTGGAATGAAAGTGCACAGGACTTGGATAGCAATGCCCAAACTAAGGTTGTCAAAAGATCCCGAGGAGAGGTTCAAAATTGAGGCCAACCCTGCACCCACAAAAGATCCCAGTGTGGAACCTAAGTTGTTTATAGACATAAAGAGGGCAAATAGTGTTCCTTCAATTCCTGGCGGACATAACTGTCCAGATAATATAAGGAATGGCATTAACCTGCAGAGACAGACCAGAAATGTGAGAAAACAATTTGGTCGGGGGTGCATTTAAAGATTTATGGACAGATAGGTTATGTGAGGGGGGTGCATTTAAAGATTTATGGACAGATAGGTTATGTGAGGAGTGAGAAAACAATTTCGTCGGGGTGCATTTAAAGATTTATGGACAGATAGGTTATGTGAGGAGTGATATACGGGTGCACGAGAGCGTGTATGTGTGTGAGTGAGCTCATCCATACATTCATGAACATCATGCATATGATTTTCTTCTTTCCTTGTGAGAGCTTGCATGTGATTTCTGGATCTGGAATCCAAAATCAAGTCTCCTTTTTGTTTGTTTTGAGGGGGATACAGGTATTAACTTCAAAATAAATTGATAGAAAAGCTAGAAACTTCGGAGAAAATTAACGTACTTGAATTGATTAACAGCATCGGAAAGGGCAGATCCGAAGACAATCATGATCTTATCTGAAACTCCATAGGCAAGATTCAATCGAGACACTAAAATTACATCCAGGAGGGTCAACAAAGACAGCCCAACATGAGCCCACCTGCATAAGCAACATTAAGCACATCAAGTAGAAGAAACATGATTCTTGAAAAATATATTCAGCGTTGTTAAGCACTCACAAGAGAATCTTCCGTAGTTTCATGGTTTTTAAGTAGCGATTGTATGTGAAGGTTCCTAGCATGAGGCCTAACCATCCAACAACACGTGCAGTCCCCAAAAATGATGCATCCAAGTTCAAGACCTCTGTCTGGTAATAGAACATGACTGTTGAGAGGTTTGGAACAGTAATCTGTGCTAGGAAAAACCAAGCCATTGGTCTGGTCTTCCAAAGACCAAAGTAAAACCCAAAATCAAATAGATTAGAAGAATAAACTAAATTGATACCAGGGTAGGTATATTAAGCAGCATATACACCTAAAATAGGTGGAAAAAAATCTGGCAAAATACAAATAGATCAAGCATTCATTTTGTGGTCTATTCTGGATCATTGACAATTATATATTTAATATCAAAGTGAAAACAATCATCTCTTTGGGTGGCTAACACTGCTAAATCTAGAGGAGGAGCATACACACACATGAACTTCAAATTCTAAAGAATATTCAACTGACTATTATAAAAGGTTTTGGTGGTTACCTCAAAATGATTGGCTGCCTAAAAGTACGTAACAAACTGTAAGTAGCTGTTTTCAGAGAGTGGAACCAACGTGATATTAAGGAATCGCCCTTCTCAGGTATCAGGGATTTAGTTCTCATACTTGCCCTCTTGTTGCTATTCTTTTGGCTCCTCTTTCTTCTTGTAGCACTTGCACTGGACTTCTTCAGCAAGATATTATCTTCGTCCAAAATATTACCATTCCCATTCCCTGGATGGGAGTTGCTTGAATTGGCAGACTCATGAGAAACTTTACTGTCTGCAGAATTCTCCCCAACCAAACCACATGATAATAACTGTATGGCTGGCAGTACAGAAAAAAGGAGGAAAATCTTGTCTATTTGTAAGTTAGTCAACGCATATCCTCCTAACAAACTGCCCCAAATTCCACCCACTGCCATTGACAACCAAGATATGGACTGCAGATCTCCAGCAAAAGATGCCCTGTTCAATGGTACAGGTAAGCTTTCACATTCTAAATTTTTTTAAACTAAATTGCCTATTTGAGAGAACAATCCAACAACATAATGGCAGACCATCCACATTTCTTGGGCATATGGAAAGGTATGCCCTATAATAATTGACAGGGAAAGCCTCCCACTCATCCACATTTTTTATAATAAAATCCCAAGTTAACACAAAATAGATAGTTAGGTTGCATGCCAATTGCTTCCTGCTTTGTCAACCAACAAAATACGAAGAGCATTTGTAGCTAAATTGTGTGTACCTAAAAATGATGAAAGACTCAAATACCAAATTAGTGAAAATGTGCTTAGATTTGCTTTAAAAGACAGCACGCACAAACCTCTCAGATCTTACTGCCTCAGCAATCATTGCATCAACCACAACATCTGCCATGGCAGAGCCCAGGTTATGCACTGTCAAGAGGACTGTGAGATGCCATTGGGAACTCCTCAAGTTGGAATCTATGCCTAGCATAGGCCAGGGAACTAGAGAGAGAAGAGTTGCAATTACAAGGTATGGTATCCTTTTCCTTCCTTTTATCGGGATGCAATCAGACAAAATTCTGCAAGCAGGATGCAAGTTAAGTTTCCAAAAACATACACAAAAATTATGTATAACAAAAAGGACACTATTCTTCAATTTCCATCAGTAAAGAAAATGCCAAATAAGTACTACATTGTAATTTGTAATGCATATACAATCCCTGTTTTGGGTTTCGTATGCTATTATGGATTTTCAAAAAGGCAATATAAAGAAGTTGCCAAAACAGCTACTCCGTTAGGAAATTACCAATGTCCTACAACACAACAGATTCTTTCACCATAAACACGAGCATTTCAACACCAAAAATTTTCTTATCTGCCTTCATTCTTTAAGTTGCTCCATAGGCCTATCAAGAAATTGAACAGAACAAAGAAACATACCCGTATAATGGCTTTATGCTCCACGGGAAAAATGCTATTGAAGACACGAATTGTGAGGCTGATGGTGACAGCTTAAGATTGTCTTTTAGCTGATAGGAAACTGCTGTCCATACAAAGGATCTAAAACCCTACACTCACATGTTATAGAAACACCGTTGTTAAGTTGGACATCAAATTGTTCAATAATAAAAACATCAGCAACTTGAAGATTACTTGCAAAATCCTAACAAGACCCAAGAGGAACTAGGTCGTAACATTTTAATAGAACACCACATATTATGCAAGAGTAGATCATCCAATTGGTATAGAAAGACTGGACAATTTAGAAATTTGAAGTAACATGTTAGAAGTACTTATTTTTCTTCCAAAAAAAAAAACCCTTCACATGCAAGAGGCACAAACCAAAGAGCCAAATTCCCATTACCTTAATTTATGTTTTCTTTTCTTTAAGAGCAAAAACCAGGAGAAATGTTGCTCTTAAAAGCAAAAAGGGCTAACTTCAAAATTCCATGCAAGCTACAACATTCTCAAAAAATAAAACAGGACAAGAAATTTCTTAAGAACATCAGTTCCATCTGGATTTCCAAAACCCCTAGAATATTCAAAAATCAACAAACCCACAAAAACCCAGAAACCAAAAACAACAAAGTTACAAACTCTGACATCTCCTCTTTCTTTTTATCAAAAAATAAAACAACCGATTTCATAGAAACCCCAACAGATCAACTTCCTATAGAGCTCATCAAATTTGATCCAACAATCATCAAAGCAAGCAAAAAGAGAAAGATCATCAAATCAAAGTGGGCAAAAAGAGAGAAAAAGAAACCTGAGTGAAGTAAATCAAGCAAATAAGCCATACAAATGAAGGCCCAAATGCCTTGTTCAGCTGCTTTACCCATTCTATCATCTTTCGAACCCCAAAAAAAACAAATCTCTTTAATTCTCATCAAGTCTTCACTTTCTTCATTTTATACCTTCTCTCCCTCTGTTTCGGCTTTCAACGGTATATTTTAACTTGTTTCCTATTGACTTTAATGCCCTTTAGTTCTTGCTGAGTAAATTATATATCAGTCCCTGTAGTCTTATAAAAAAAATTAAATAGTCTAGCCCTAGTCTTAAGAATAATTAATTAATCACTAATAGTCTCCCTAGTCTTAAGAATAGTTAATTGATTTTAAATTTATTTGTAATTTGATCATTTTTCACCCATTTCATAGTCTTTTTAAATTTATTTTGTTTTTTGTTTTTAAAAATAGAAAAATTAAAAACCAATAAATGATATGGAAAGATGAACAAAAAAAGAAGAATTTTTGGAACAAAAAATAAATTAATTTAAACATGATCAGCACGGTTAAGGGATTAATTTATTATGTTTAGAATCATGGGGACTATTTGATTCATTTTGAAAAACTAAAAAGACTAATTTATAATTTACTCTAATAATACAACTCTAATAAAACAGGGATTTTCGTCATTTTAGAAGATACGGTTGATGTAAAGGGAACTGCGTTTCTGGCGACGAACACGTCCAATACACCTACCAAATCTTGACATGTCAGCTTTCGGGACCCACGATTGTGACTGTCAAATATGTTATTGTCACGGTCAAAGAAAGCATGCTACGCAACGTATAATAATGTTTGTTTTACGGTTGGGCTGTATTTTTTTTTAAGAAAATAAAATTTTTAGTTTTAATTTTTTTTTAGTTTGTTTTGAATTATTAATGTTAAAAATAAAAAATATTATTTAATTATATTACAAGGCAAAGAATATATTAAAAAATAATTTCAAATAATTATTGCCTTGTTTTTAAAAACATATTAAAATAATTTATATAAGTGTGGAAACTTGCTCTCTATTTTCCTTCATCAAGTTTGATTAGGGTATTTAATATTGCACCTTTAATAATGTTTTAATTTTGGCATGATCACCGCAATATTATGAAAAATGGAGGTGGTATTTATTATAATTAACAGGTTACAAATTGATAAATTTTTTATTATAATTTTGCATTACAAAATCTCAAATTCTTCCAACAGAATTTGATTCACTTTTAAAACACTTCAACTCAAATTCGACTCTTGCACACCAGTTTATCTATACATCTCACAAATGGATCTTTTTAAGATTGTGATTGCGATAAAAATTCATTCAAAGTATTTTTCACTTAGAAATATATCAAAATTATTTTTTTTAATTTTTTTAAAATTATTTTTAACATTAATATATCAAAAAAAAAATAAAGATTTTATCTTGTTTACTTTACTGGCATATTGCTATGCTTGAAATAGAAAAGGAAATCAGAAGCCATTAAAATGATTTATAATTCTCAACACACACACACTCTGTCAAAGGATGTCATTGTGTCTTGTTTACTTGTCTAGTTTTGATTGACATGGCAAACTATGTCTACCTAGGAATTTTTCAAGACTATTACACCTTCTAAATTCTATAGTTATAGTTCAATAGACCATAGAAGTTGTTAATCAATTGGCATCTCTTATGTTCTTGAAAAGGATACGAGAAACCAACAGATATTTAGCTGGATAATATATCTAGTTCCTGCCATAGTAAACACATGACATCATTGTCAAAGTCGGTCAAACTAATTCAGATGCATAAAATACAGAATTCGGGATAGACCCGAGGAGCATGGCTCAATCGACAGTCATATCAAAAGCAATGCATCTTATAGTTCTTGATCACTAGATGGCTATAAACCAAAAACTAACCTTAATTTAATTAAGACATCTTATAGTTCTTGGTCACTAGCAATGCATCTTACAGTTCCTACTCATACTTTATCCCGCTTCAAGAAACCAAAATTAGCACGCCCCCATTACCCGTTTTCCGGAGAAGCTGTGCCAGCAAAATATCAGTCAGCCCGGCTAGGTCCTGCTCAGAAATGTTTCATGGTCTTTAGTTTGCAATTCAAGAAAGCAAATGATGGCAGTAAATAAAGACATTCCATCAAGGATAGAAACTCGGATAGAACTTTGAGGAGTTGATTTGAGAAAGGTGCACGACTGCTACAACATGTAGACATACTAGCTCACCTATGTTATGCCAAAACTACATTACGCAACTAAGGGCAACTATCCACGCGAACATTTTGATTGTCAGAAATGGCTGCTGCTGCGCTGTTTAAAGATTTCCTGCAATGCACATTGTCATAGTTAATCAGAATAGTTTGATGAGCTTTAAATCTCATTTCGATTATGGCAATGAGTAATGCAAGATATGCAGAAAGTCATATAAGAACCATCAAAACTTGTTTGCAGTGCCTCAACATATCATTTACAATGGAGGTTATAAGAGACAAGAAGATGGGACCAGTACCATGTCTAGATCACTTATTATTACCTTAACACCGTAAGTTCTTCTCCTTCCGCAATATCTTGGAGTGACACAAAACTCGGGTTGTGGGCGGTCACAAGAAAGCAGTCTTTTCCCTTGTAGAATTTTGCCTCATGAATTCTCTTCAATTTTGGGACATAAACGCCGATACTTTCATCATCTTCACATATCAAGATTTCCCCAGAGTTCAAGAAATATAAGGGTTGGTAAGAGACATAATGCTGTACTTCTAAGTTTGAAAGCACAAACTTTTTGGTCCAAGACTCCTTGATGCCATACTCTTCCATGACCCATATCTCAAATTTCTCATTTTCAATACACACACCATTAGTCATGAATAGGCAACCTTTTATAACTCCGACAGATGAAGGATAGCACCTCCCCATGCCGTCATGTATTTGAGAAGCAGGAGGTAAGGCCACCAGCTTAAACTGCTCCGACACAAAATCAAAGGCAGAAACAAACCCGATAGTGTTAGATCTATATTCAATCCAATGAATTGAATCATGCAAAAAAGCATTGGCGTCCAGAGATTGAAGTCTGAAAGAAGCATTTCCAATGCTTCTCCATTGTCCAGTACCCACCGTGTATATTTCTGCCAGACATGGAGCAGCAGTTACGTCTTTCTCAGGATAAAATGTCTGTAGCACTTTGTATTGATTACTCACCGAACTGAATCCAAAAGCAAGGTGATGTTCAAATTTTTTGTCAGTATTAACTACTGGGATATCTATGTACTCCCCTAACACTGGATTACAAACATGAACCATCATATCAGATTTGTCTCCAGAATCTTCATACAAGCAAAGCAACCCATTGCAAGAATTTAAAATTCTAAAATCAGTATCAGGAAAGTTTTTGGTGGGAAACAACCTGATGATTTCAATATAAAAAGGTTTACTGATGTCTTCTTCAACTATCTCAACAAGTAACATCTCTGTACTTTCTTTACGTTCAAAGGGTGTCTTCTGAATCAAGAGAGTAGTGGGTGATCTTTCCAGATGGAGCCTGACAAAAGAAGGGTCTGCCATTAAATGAAGCCAAGTTTTGCAGACAGACTTACAGTTGAGTAGGGGCCTGATGGGCAATCTTGATAGGATGTCTATTATCAAAGCATTGGGCAGCTCAGCCACTAAACATTTGGATTGTTCTGTGCTACTACTACTACTACTTCCTGGTGGTTTTGCTGTTCCCCTTCTTTTCGAACCCACGGAGGCTGTTTTCTTTAGCTTTCTCATTGATGGAGGTGGAGTGATTAAGGGTTTGTTTTGCTGCTACTGCTAGGGTTTGGCTGGCAAGAACAGAGAACACACACACAGAGATATATGGACACACACACGCGCACAAAGTCGGTTTGGGGGGGGGGGGGGGGGGGGGGAGTGCTGTGGGCTTTATAGACCCAATATTCTTTTTTATGTGGGCTGGGCTTCACGTATTAGTGATTTGCTGTCAACAATTGGTTCCATATCTTTTGCATTAGTGATTTTCCATGTTTTTAGGCCTAATAGCAAGCCCAAATCCATTTGGTTACCAAAAATTAAGTGATATGTAAGAATAACTCTCTTTACTAAGAGAAATTAGAAATATCATGGGGCATCACTGTTATATGAAGCACCTCTTTATTTTCAAGTCTTCTTTTTATTTTAATTTTTAAATTTTTTTTTCAATTTTAATCTTCAATTTCTTATTAATTCTGAAATGATTGTAATAATTTATTTTAATTTTCGTTTCATGAAATTATCGTAGCTCAAACATATGTTCTAATATTTAGTCAATATTTATTTATACAAGTATCTATTTTTATTATCATGTTATTAAATAAAAAATAGTTTAAAAAATAAATATTTTAAACTCATTAGAGTTCACAATTTAACTCACGAGTTTTGTGAGTTAAGACACAAAACCCGGATCGATCCAATACATTACCGTCTCAATATTAAAAAAAATATTATTTTGAATTTATTTTTTTAAACCAAATTATACTTTTACCAATAACCTGAGTTGTCTTTGGACATGTCAAGTTAATTAGATCATGTTGAGGTAACTTCCATGTAAGTTAATTTTAAATTTAAATTACGTAAGAAGTGAGGTTAAAAGGTTTCAAAATTGACCTGTTAAATCTGATTTAATAACTACAATTCACAATAAACCATAATAAAATTAAGTACCAATGTAATTATACAAAACTCAGCATTTTATTAAAACTTCTAAGATCTTGAATTAAAGGATAAGGAAGCGAAGAAAAAGGTCTTAAACTAGAAGGTGTAGGAGGGGTAGGAAAATGTAACTCGTTTAAGCCAAATACATCTTAGTTTCTTGTTGAAGTTCTACTCTCATTTATGCTCCTGGATCTTCTTTCACATTCTGCATCTTAATAGACAATTGTTTTTAACCCTTTTCTAGATCAGATCATCAAAGTTCTGCGATGCATTGCTTTAGCCAGAATATGGCGTGTCTAAGAAAGGAGTTACAGGAAATCCCACGGGTATGAACATGCCCTGGTTTACGAGCATGTTTGAAGGTGAGTTCGAATTAATATCTCTATACATCAACAGCTATGATAATGAAAAGTTGTAAAAATGTCGTCCAACAGCAGTACGTATCAAAATAATTATGGGGTGTTCTTAATGCCCCTCGTGCTTTTTTAACTGACAGGAGAAAATTTTCCTCAAAATCACAGAGCAAACAGTTCATGTGATGAACCTTGAACAGTCCAAGAACAAAAAGAAGCAATTTAATCTTGTCACATCAACGAACACAGATGATCCTCTTACAGTCTAAGAATAAAATGAGGCAACTTAGTATAGTTACATCAAAAAACACATAAAACCAGTAACAATCCATGTGAAACCTCGTACTGAATCCAAAAGCCGAATATTCTCCACTGTCTTCTCCGTTTCTTAACCATTGGAATGGTCATGTACTCGCCTAATATTGGATTGCCAACATGAACCATTTGATTGGATTTACATTCGCCTTCAGACTTTCCTTCCATACAAGCAAAGCAACCCCCCCTGCAAGAATTTACAGCTAGGACATTAATTAGTATCAGGTAAGTTTGTGTTTAATCGATGTGCAAACTCTTACTGGTGACTTCTTCAACTATCCGAGTCAGTAACAATAGTTGTTTTCTACTGAAAAATCATCTTGAATCAAGTAAGTAGTGGATGATCTTGCCATATGGATTTTGGCAAAATAAGGTCTTGCATACTAACTTACAGTTGACAAGGGGCTGACTAGACGGCAATCTTGATAAGATGTCCATTATCAAACCATGGGGCAGCTCAGCCACTAAACAGTTTGATTCCGCTGTGTTACTATTTTCTGGGTTTCTGCTCATGAAGACTGTTTTCCTTTGGCTTCTCATTGATGGACGGGGAAGGGGGAATGGAGAGAATGAAGGGTTGTTTTGTTAGGGTTCAAATCCTTTTCTTTTACAAGTCAACCAGTTCATGTCAAACCAGATCAACTAGATTTAACTCCAGTTCAACTTCAATCTGGATCAAACCAGATTTTCTAGCAACCTGACCAGTCAGGTCAGATCGGATTTAACAAGAGTGATTTCACAAGTGTGATCATGACTAGTGTTGGAACACCTCGATTTAACGATCGGGGTGGTCATGTTCTATGAGATGTCGGAGATTGATTGGACGACAGTTGAGAGCTACACAGTCATGAAATCGTTTGCTGCGTTTAGCAAAACCCATTCCAGCATTAGATGCTATTCATGATAATGAAGAAACTCAAGCAAGCCAGAATAGGTGATGCATATTACAGTGCAACAGTGATCAAAACCTAGTACAAACATAATTAGAGTTTGGCTTTATAAACCTTCTGAATGCAGCAGTAGCACTGGCCTATTATCTAAGTCCTTGCACAGATGCACCATGGAATTTAGAACAAACTAAACTGTTTTTCTATTTTTCTTCTAGATATAACAAGCTGAAACTTGTGAATATACAAGATAACTAACATCTAGATGCAGTATGTTGGCACATTGGCTGGGCTATAGACAAAAGGTTTGACTCTGTGAGAAAATCCAGATGGACGATTATAACTGAACTTCACCCCTGTGCTAGTTTCTCCTAGTTGGGTGCAGTGCTCATGGAAACTGCTGATAGGTCGCGCGAGGCATGCATCCCAACGGTCACTCTCTGACATGGTCTCTGCCACAGTGTAAATCCCCTTATCATTTGTGAAGGCCTGGTAGTTTAGAACTTCCCCGGACTTCGTTATGCAAAGGACAGCTACTTCAGCGCCTGCATCAAGGCAAGCCAAATCACCCCATTTTACGTCTTATTCAATTTAATTAAATACAATCAACAATATTAACCATCATTGCTTCATAAATTTGAAGTTTTGTCAAAGATGGCAGTCAAAAAAGTCATCTGCTGTAGCCCTTGGCAACATCAAATGAAGTGAAGTCACCCTGGGATTCCAGGAACCTTAAATTGCTTTTTGAGTGTTTGAAGGTACCCAAGGTACAGCCCACCTTAAGAATGAAGTTTCCAGGAAATTCAAAGGGTATGAATATGCCCTGGTTTAAAAGCATGTTTCAAGGTACGCATAACAGGCAAGAGAATTTAAATTAATATCCCTACACAACAACAGTGATGATAATAAAAGTTGACAGTGAAAGAATGCCATCCACCTGCAGTGCATACCAAAAAGATATTGGGGTGTTTCTTAATGCCCCTACATGGCAGAAGCACATTTTCCTCAAAATCAAAGAGAAAACAGTTCATGGATTAGCATTTTACAGTCCAGGAATAAAATGAAGCAACTTAGTATCGTTACATCAACAAACAGAGACAAACCAGCAACTGCAGAGGGGTGAAAGGGAACAATGTCTAGAAAACTCCATAATTTAGGTGTCAATATTAAGAAATGCACAGGTTACCCACAGACCCCTAATAGCTATTTGACAACAGATTAATCAATTGCAGATATCATTATCACATAGAAACTACAAAGAGCATAACCTCCCAAAACACGGTCTTAGAGTGTAGGTAACACTACCTTACGTTGCAAAAACATCTGGCCAAACCATAACCACACTAATGATGTAGCTAATGCACAAAGAGAGAGCAAAGTGACTCGAGATCACAGCAATACAACAATATATTTCTAACCAAAATGAAAAAAAAATGAAAACATATTTTCATCATTCCCCAGTAACAATCTGAATCTACTTTGTCCAATAACACTCACAAACAGAACCAATCGCATCCAATTACACTAATAAACAAGCTATATGGACCTGAAACAGAAAAGAAAGAACAAAATGGATTCATCTCCACCAACCCCAACTGCTTTGAAATTGAGATTTAGTTAACTGGTGGACGTGCACTCGCAATAAATAAATAAATAACCATCAAATGATCAAAAAAGGAACAATTTTTAGCACAAAACCATCACTATAATCACCAATCCATTAAGTCATCGCTCATACCCTAAAAAACCCATGAAAGAATTAAACTTTCACACATCAAGAAACAAAAAACAAAAGCCCATTTCAAAAATTAAACTAAGACCTAGTTAGAGAGTGAGGGAGGGACCTTCTAAAACATGATCTTCAGGTCCGATGGAAGAATCACCACAAACATCACAAACAACTCTTCCGTGTATTTCACCTGTCCAAGCTTTGACACCAGAGACAAAGATTGCTGACAGTAGAAAAAGACCCGCTACCAGCTTTCTCAGTTGTGAATCCATGGCTTGTTTTCTGAAATTCCCAAATGTCCAAAGACCAGGAATTTTTACATAGATAGTTATTTTTACTACAAGTGGGGCATTGAATGGCTTTCTTGGTTTGCTTAGTCAAAGCTCCTCCCTCTACCTTTGTCTGTCGGTCACTGGATTTAAATATTTTCATCATATATTCTTTTCTTTATTTCAATTGTTTTATAATTTAAATAAAATATTAGCAGTAAAACTTAAGAATTGGAATTAATTATGAGATTAATTTATACACCACAAAGAGTTGGTTTGTGAAATCTCCACGCTTTGCACAGCTTGATAGATCATGGTTGTTAGAATTCCATGTTAAAATGTAACGTTTTACACTTCAGGGACTAAAATGCAAACCTATTAAAAAGGCGGTCGTCATACATTTTATTTTCATAGCATAAAATTATGAATTTAGAGTTCATATCTGTAATTTTTTCTGCTAATTAAACTTTATATGTTTTTTGTATTTTTTTTGTGTTGTTGTTCTATTTAACTTTTGTTTGTATTATTTGCTATATAATTATATGAAGATTTATTGAATATTAAACTTTATGATTTGTTGTGATTTACTTTTTATATAATAATCTCAATCTTATAATCCATGTCATGGGTTTGACAAGTTAACTTAATTGACTCGAGTTTTTTTTTTATTTTGATTGATATTATTTTTAATTTCATATTTTAATATTGAGTTGATTAAGAATTGAAATTTATGATTTGTTTTAATTTTCTTTTTATGAGGTTATATTGATCTCATGACCTAGGTCACAGGTTTTTCAGGTTATCCCGGGTAGACTCAAGTCATTTTATTATGTCTTTTATTTAGATTGAGTTCTTATGACCTGGGTCATAGGTTTGGAACGTTAACTAGAGTTGTTTTCCGTTTTCTTTTTTAATTATTTGTTTTTCAATTTCATCCTTCAACATTGAATTGATTAGGAATTTGACTTCAAAATTTGCTTTATATTGTATTATCATGGTCTCATGATCTGAGCCATGAATTTGACAGATTAACCCGTGTTAACCCGAGTTAATCCAATATATTATCGTTGTAATATTTAAAAAATTGTCATTTTGAAGTTTTTGAGTTAAACTATATTTTTACCAATTATCTAGGTTATTTTTGAACTTATCAAATTGATAAAGTTACATCAAATCAACTCATACAGGGTTTAATTTTTTTTCTACTAGAAAAATACTAGCAGTGCTTACATTTTTTTTCATTAATTTTTTTTTTATTTAACTCGTAACAAAGTGCAGGCCGTCGATGTAGTTTAACTATACTAAACCAACTACTTTCCTACCCGCGTGTTTTTTTAATTAAAGTTGATATAAAATATATTTAAATTATTATAATTAATCTAATAAACATGTAAATATATAGCATTTATTACACGATGTACCTCATAAACTTAAAATTATAAGTCTTGAACCTGCTTGAATTTCTTAATGGAGCAATTTTTAGGTGAACTTCCTCTCTCTCTCTCTCTCTCTCTCTCTATATATATATATATATATATATATATATATTGAAAAATTATTATTATTATTTGAGGAATTCAAATAATTAAAACAATTGTTGGTATCTTTAGAGGTTCTTTGATAATTAGAAGAGAAAAAATGAAAGTTGGCATGTTGAAAATGTTATAATTCAATTTTAATGAATGATGCAGGTGGAGAGATAATACTTCCAATTGTTTGAAATATTTCTTTGAGTCTTGCAAATCTTCTAGAATTGCTTACAACCATTGTCACAGATAATTGGATATTTTCAATTAATTGTCCCAAAGATACAACAATGATAAAAAAAAAAAAATGATTTCTTTTAATAACCTAAATTAGTAATTCCTTAAATTAACAAAAAAAAAAGTTGGTTTTATCAATAAAAACCGGATATAATTAAAAATAGATATGAATTTTTTAAAAAAACAACGAAAGCACTTCTCATCTTCCGTAGGGAGAAAAAAAATACATCATAAAACACACTAAATAAAGACTTTAATTATTTAAGTATATAGAAAAAATTCTCATATTAATTAATTCCCCGATTTGTATTTTTTTTTCTCAAAAAGAATATTTCAAAATCATCATCATAATATCTGTACAGTGGGGGGGGGGGGCATCTAAAGTGTCTAGGAATAGAGATTTTTGGTTGATAGATTATGGGATTAATCAAGTGTTTTTTATATTTGATTCATTTTTCATAGCTGAAAAATATGCTTGATGTGGAAATCCTAATACCTATAAAATAGTAATTTTTAATGGATTTTAAAGACCTTTAAATATTTAAATCAGTATTTTTATGTAAAAAGTAATAAATATGCACAAAAAATTAAATCCTAAAAATCAAGTTGTTTGTTCTTCTTTTGGTATGAAATAAATGTTTGATAAGAAAATAATGTTATATATATATATATATTTTAAGAATGGACAAAATTATGAGTCATTTACCTTGATGGTTCAAGGGATATTTATATCTCATAAACTTTGTTATTTTACTTGAGTGAGAGGCTAGAAAGTCAATTCACCAAATAATATTAATGATAGATAAATATCTCTTACACAAATATTAATAAGGGACTAATATCTTTGATAAAATATTAATGAGAGACAAATATCCCTTATATTTTTATTAATAAAATGAAAATATGATAGGTTATAAGAGACTCTTGTACATCTAGGGTGTAGATGAAGTAGGATCCAAGCTAAAAAATCTATATGAGTAAAAAATCTCAAGACCAGGCACAATTCTAGACTTAAAAGACTAAGCTCAAACTGCACGGCATGGCTCAATAGACACCAAACCACTCACCTAGCGCCTAAGCCCACGAGCACTATGAGCGTAGCCCGGGCTCAAATTCATTTTCAGGTCCTCTAAGACTCGAGCCATTGGGTTTGAACCATCAAATTAAAAAATATTGATAAGTGGAATAAAATGGTTAGAAAAAGAAAGATAATATGTAAAAAGCATTAGAAAAAAAGAGACACTTCGTGAATCATAAATGAATTATTATGATTAAAGCCTTATTTGTAGCATGATTGGATTATGAGGAGTAAAATCACCTTTTGACTTACTGAATTATGTTGTTTGCTTTATTCAAGATAGCAATATATGACAACAAATAATTATTCCATGTCTGCTATGATTCAATGTATGCTTATTACCTAGTCAATTTATTAAATAATTCATTATGTATCTCTAAAATTATAATGTTATGAAATCCTGTAATTGTGATGATTTATTACATCACAAGAATTAAATTAAAAAAAAAAGCTATAAAATGAATCATTACATGATTAACATGAATAATTATGAAAATTTGAGATGTTTATCACAAAAAATAAAATTCATCATAAGGACTAAAATGTTTGTTTAGAAAACACAAGGACCGAAGTAATTTTCAAATAAGGACTAATTTGTAAATAAATTATAAATACAATGTCAAAATTTCATTTTTCAAGAATTATTAGGAATAAATTGAAACTTTATAAAGACCTCCATTAACAAAAACCTAAAGGATATCAACACAACACTATAACTTGTGGTAGGAATCATTGTGGATTCATACACCTATTTCTTTTCTCTTTTTTTTTTGTTCTTGATTTTTTTTTGTTACTCAATTTTTTTTTCTTTCTATTTATTCATTTAATATTATGTTGATTTGAGATTGGCTTTGATAATTTATTTTTTATGCTTATGTATAGGGATTGTGCGGTGTTAGAAGAATGTTTTGTCACTCAGTTGATGCTTGATTTGACAAAATAAAATTTAATTTTATTAATTTTAAAAAATTAGAGCTTTGAGGATCATATTTGAAGCACAAACAAATATTTAGTCTCTTTTGGCTACCTAGATATGAGATTCTTGTAATATAAAGGGAAAAATCTAGCACTCTATTGATGTTTAATTTGGCAAATATAATAAAATTATATAATGTAAAATAATTAAGTGTAGAGGGATCAAAATTAAAACTAAAATAAATATAATGGGGCAGGATGAGCAGGTTAACTTAGCTAGCGTGTGGATCTCACTTGCCAGCATGTTGAGGAAGCTTTATGTTAAAACAGCACATGTGGCTTTCTCTGGTTGCCAAACACAACCAACCATAGTTGCGTTTGAAAACGGTGCATCAAGTTTTGTCAAATAAGACAGTGTGTGTTAGTTGAGGAATGATAATTGGGTGTCAGTGAAATTTTTCCTTTGCCCACACTTTTCTCTCTCTTCTCTCCTCGAGTCTTGTACTGGTCCAAACAGAATTAAAAAAACATCATGTCATTTTGCTTTTATTTCAAATTTGGTTCTCGTTTTTTTTGTTGCTATTTTTTGCTCAGGATACTTTTTTAAACTTGATTTTTTTTTAATTTCATCTTTCAACATTAGATTGGTTGGGAATTGAGTTTCATGAATTTTTTTATATATATTGGGTGACTTCAATTTTATGACCTGGGTTACATGCTTAAAAGGTTAGTTCGAGTTGACATTGATTTTTTTAAATATTTTTTTCACTAATTTTCCTTTTCAGTTTTATCCTTTGACTTTGGTTTTTTAAAAATTAGGACTCATCATTTTCTTCGCTTTTATTTTTTGTGAGATCATCCCGGTCTCATGACTTAGATCGTTGGTGTTCACTCGTGTTTTTTTTTTGTGTTATATTTTAAGATTGAGTTTTTATTTTGTTCTTCAACATTTGGTTGGTTTGAGAATTGAGTTTCAAAAATTTTTTTCTTTTACCTTCTATTAGGTTATCTCATTTGCATGATCCAGCTCGCGAGGTTTGGCAAACTAGCCTAAGTTTGTTGAGTTTTTTTATCCTTTTTGTTAATTGATTTTTTTTATTTCGTCCTTCCACATCTAGATTGTTAGGAATTTGGTATTATTTTTTTATTTGTTTTTTATGGGGTTGCCTGGCCTCACAACCTGGTTCATGGGTTTGGCACACTAGCTTAGGTTATTTTTTTCGGTCACTTTTTTTATTTATTTAATTTTATCATTCAACATTAGGTTTATGATTTTTTTTCCTTTTGACCAACATTCTTTATGGGTAGATCATCATGATTACTTTTTTATAAAAATTTTATCGATTTACTATTATTATTTTTTTTAATCATATAATGACATAAAATAACCATGTTGGATGTAGTTAAGTCTATAATCCAAGCAATAAAAAAATTTACTTCTAAAAAATACATAAACAGAACCTGAATATTTTTTTATGTTAAAAAACTAAAATTGATCTGGCACACAATATATCATAGAAAAACTTTTCTTTTTAAAAAAAAATTACAATCAAAGACCCCATTTCATTCAATTACATTTTTTATTGTATTAAACACTTGATCACATTATATTGCATTGCATTGCATTATGTTAAACATACAGAATCCGTATACAGTGTACGTGTATCCATTTAGGCCACCAATGCCTTAAAAAAGCAGTAAATTCGAGAGGATTTTAGTGAACAGGTAAAATCATGATGGTTTGCCATAGTAAAACTCCGAGAAAAAATAGCTCACAATCCCTTCTAGCACTCCTAACATTGGAGGAAATTTGACATTCAAACAGAGGTATAGTCAAAGAAAAGCATGTCAAAACGCCCATTTTGCTAATAAGGTAGGTTATTATGCAAAAAACATGGCCAGTCTTTTCGTAAGAATTAGTAAAAATTTGACCAAGTTTTTTCCTTTTCAATATCTCGAAGGGCTTTGATATAAATGATAGACAAAAAAACACACATGATCTCCTGTCTCCTGAAAAAACCAGAAGTGTATTTTCTGGTGCATTTATGCTTGGATTTTGAGATCGATATCAACAGCTCCTGTGCCGGCTATCTTTCTAAGAATTCCTTTCAGGTTTTTATGCTAGCTGGGAGGCCAGATGGGTTGGTTTAAATGCTGCATGTCAGAGGAAAGATTAGGGAGAAAGGCATTGAAAAAAAGCATCAAGGAATACCGTGATGCCGAGACTTTAGCCTCGTATGCTAACATTTCATTCAAGACAGGTAAGCTGTGTTGTTCTAATGATCGATTCTTAGATTTCAAGAAACCATGAATTCTTCATCATAATTTAGAAGACTGGTAATTTGTCTATCCCACAGCCTAGATCTGATTGCTGTCAATCCATATGTATACAGGCGCAGTTCATCCCCTTTGGATGGTGTTCTTATGTGCTTTGTGTTGTGCTCCTGATCATATAGCCTATCCCAGTAGTCAAAATCACATTTTTCTTTCACAGGAGACTAAAATGACAAATTGAAAATGGCATGCCAAGTTCCATGCATGGCGACACTGCATTCATACTGTGTTTTTCTTTGCCAAATTGCTGTGTTCCCATATTTTAAATTCATCAGCAATGTTTCCTTGATAAAATAGTCCCCTTTAGTTTCTTTGGAGAGTAATTTTCATTTATTGAAGACATTAGCAAAGATGTTATAATTAGGCATAGTTGTTTTTTAATATTTTTTCACTAATTTATATTCGTTTTCACATTATGCAACTAACTAAAAAGAAAGTTAAGGAAACTAGATAATTAAATTAACTAGAATCGATATTTTAAATTGTTATTTTTAAAAGAAAATATTTTTTAGAGTTGATCCAGCCAAGTTTGGATTGAATTTGATCAAATTAACCGAGTCACAAGTCATTTAGCCGAGTCAATTATGTTTTACCGGGTCAATTTCTTTTTTTTGTTCAACTTTAAACATGTCTTGGATTAGGCTTGACGTCACAGGTTTTTTTAGTCAATTTGCCAAGCCAGACCAGGTTTACCAATTATGTCCTCATAATCTTTTGGCATTAGCAAGTCAAAACATTTTACTTGACTTAAGAGTTTGGATCGAGTTTGGTTGAGTCAACAAAATCATCACGGCCGATCTAGTCAGGTCAAACAGGTTTCACCATTGCGTTTTCTTTTTCAATTCAACTTGAAACCAGTGTAGATCATGCTCTAGTTTATAAATTTTTCAAGACAACCCAGAGTCACCGAGTCGGGCTATGTTTAACAACTATGGTTCATATAATCTTTTGGCATTCGCAAATCAGGACATTTTGCTTAACTGTCCAACTTATGATAAGTTAGTTACAAGACATTTATATTTTGAACAGAACTTCAAAGAGTCTAATTTAAATTGAGCATAACTTCTCCACAGATAGCAGCAGAAAAAGGTTCATAACTGAAGAAATCAAGAAAATTGGAAAGGGCAATATATCTGCTGATATTTTCACATGCCGAGAGTTAGCTACTGCAACCATGAACTTCAACAATGAAAACCTGATAGGCGAAGGCGGTTTTGGGAGGGTATACAAAGGGCTGATTGCAAAAACGAACCAAGTACTACTCTTGCTGTATGATGTTAAATGTCTTCCATTGTTTTTAACTTCCAAGCCAAAAAAAGAAGCTCTGATGTTGTTTTTATTTCAATTTAGGTTGTCGCTGTTAAGCAACTAGACAGGAATGGATTTCAAGGAAACAGAGAATTTCTTGTAGAGGTTTTGATGTTAAGTCTTCTTCACCACCCTAACCTTGTCAACATGGTTGGGTATTGTGCTGATGGTGACCAGAGGATTTTAGTATATGAGTTCATGGTTAACGGCTCCCTTGAGGATCACCTTCTTGGTATGTATGAAGCAACTTCATTCGGGCATGCTGCTCTTTTTCCATACAGGATAGATTTCATTGCATAAATGATCACAGGTTGGAACAGATTTGGTTCCTGTGGTGCAGCATTTCCATCATTGTCAGAGATTAGGTTCCTGTTTCTTGCTAGTTTACACTACTCAGCTGGATTTTTCTTTCAGATTTAACCCCAGATAAAAATCCATTGGATTGGAATACTAGGATTAAAATAGCAGAAGGGGCTGCAAGAGGCCTTGAATACTTGCATGAATCAGCAGATCCTCCAGTAATATACCGTGACTTCAAAGCATCAAACGTGTTATTAGACGAGAATTTCAACCCAAAGCTCTCAGATTTCGGGCTGGCAAAGCTTGGACCGACCGGGGACAAGACACATGTATCCACCAGGGTGATGGGGACTTATGGCTACTGTGCACCTGAATATGCTTTGACAGGACAGTTGACATCGAAATCCGATGTTTACAGCTTTGGAGTCGTGTTTTTGGAGATGATCACTGGAAGACGAGTCATCGACAGTTCAAGACCAGCTGGAGAAAAGAATTTAGTTTCCTGGGTATGTGCAGAAACTTTTTGTTCTCCAATTCATATTTCCTTATCTTGCATAAATACTTCCTCCGACGAAATTTCATCGATAATGGCATAGATTACTGGCATAACTTTCCATCATAGTTTTCCTGATCCTGAAACACTTAACGACAAACATTCGACTGCTAGAACCGAACAACTTAAGCCCTATATTGACTACATTTCTCTTTGCAGGCAACACCATTATTTAAAGATAAAAAAAAGCTTGCATTAATTGCAGACCCTTTGCTAAAAGGAAACTATCCCTTAAGAGGTCTGTATCAAGCACTTGCGGTTGCAGCCATGTGTCTCCAAGAGGAAGCTCTTACAAGGCCCTTAATGGCTGATGTTGTAACAGCACTTAAATTTTTAGCAGTAAATGATGCTCCTGAAGAGAGGGCAGTGGACGATGACCATATCAAGACACCTTCTCCTGATAGTGATTGAGATCAAAATGGTTTCATGGGTCAATCAAGCACTCCTTTTGTTTCTTCCACCCCTTAGTTTTGGTTGCCTGCCAAATTTGGTTGGTTTTGTAGTTTTCTAAATTTTGTCAGGTGTTTTCGTTTTCTCCTGTTATCAAACCCAGTTCAAGGTTTAACTCAGTACAAAGCCCGAGTTGTGGGCTGATTGTTTCAAGTTTTTTTTTTTAAATAAAAACAATGCAGCTTTAGACAAAAAAAAAAAAAAAAACCCTAAACAACAATTGTTGTATTATTTACTATCATAATTATCATAATTTTCAGATCCAGTCCGGTCTAAGTCCCGGGTTTTAAGTTTTGATCCGGTCATTTAGGTTAATTTTTTTTTAATCAAAACGATATCGTTTTAATAAAAAAACAAAAGTTCACGGGTTGCAAACGGGTTTTTAACTGGGTAGCCAGGTCATACTGGGTTTTTTCTTTTCCTATTTTTTCTTTAACCCTTCCCGGTTCTAGCCTCGAGTTCCAGGTCGACCCGCCGGATCTAGTTTCAAAACTATAATTACAATATTTAAAAAAAACTATATTTCATGAAGTTTATTTAAATACTCCACGATTAATGAAGTTATCTCAGGTTCTCCTTTCCGATTACATCAAGGAAAAAAAAACATTTTTCATAACATATACTTTGTAAAATTAATCGACCTTCAAGATATAATCCACTTGCGATTAGGTCAACTTTCAAAATTATTTCATGCAAAACACAATCTACCTCCACTAATTATAATTCTCTCTTCAAATACTAATAGTAGACTAGTATCTCTCATTTTGTAGTCAATCTTATTAAACTTGCCTGCTTTGGCTTAGTTTGTAAACTCGGGATTTGATTATATTAAATTTTAAAAAATAATTAAAATTAATCTGATTAAATTTAGATAATTCAATGAGTACATTTAAAATTTAATCAAAATATGGTTTAATTTTATTTTTTTAAAATGATATTATTATAATTTTTTAAAAAAATATCTTAAAATAAAGTTATTTTAATTTGTCTTGAGTCAACTAATGTTTTTGGTTAACTCAACTCATGATTTAAATTTTAAACTAAGTTGTATAATATAGTGAAGTATTGTTTTAAATAGTATAATTAGTTGCTTTTCAAAATATTTTTTATCTGTAAATACATCAAAAAATATTTTTTTGTATCAATACCTCAAAAAAAATTCAAAAAAAAATAATTTAAATCAATGTTTTAATGCAAAAACAAATATAATTTGAATCCAATAACTTTTTTAATTAACTTTGGAACAAACTGTGATTTTTCCCAAAAGAATAAGAAATAAGATAAGTATCCACTGCATTGCTAGACCACCATATTCTCCATACACCCCCATTAAATGGCATATTTGTAAATAAAAAACTTCCCAAGCCTTAATTCCAAAACAAAAAATAATAATAATATTAAAATATTATCATACACAAAGACAAATATTTGGCAACCATAAAAAAATAAAACTGAGCTTTCTACCAAAAAAAAATAAAATAAAACAAAACAAACAAACAACACAAGGGTTTTAGTCTTTTAGACCTCTTGGCCTTCCCTCTTCCTCTGTCTCTCTGTGCTAATGGCCTCTGCCTCTGCTTCTTTCACAGTCCCACTTGCAATCCACCTCAGATAACACAAACCCCACCCAAGGCTCGATATATTTACACATATGCCACTAAAACCCTTGCTAGACGGCTCTTTTATACAGCAGAAGTAGAGCTGCTAAGCTGGGGAGGTTTGCTGAGGTTTTAGCTATGGGGGTCACCTGCACCACCACTCCTATTAGTCCCTTTAGGCCATTGTGCCCTTCTTATTTCAACTTTTCGTGTCCTTGCTTTGCCTCCAGAGCTGCTTCTTCAAGGCCTTTCTCCGTTGCCCTTCACAGGTTTCTTCGCCTTTGCTATTAATGTTAAGGCCTTAACCTGTTGATTTATTAGTTTTTCTACCTTATTTTTTAATTTTGGAAATTATTTGATACCCGGTTTTATTTTTTATTTGTTTGGGTTTTGAGTGCAGTGAAGTGTAGGGCAGTGACGAGTTATGTTGATGGAATTTTCTGTTTTGTAATGAACAATGTGATATTTGTAGGCTTCTCAGTTTAGTCGATACTCACATTTTTATCGGTTCATGTTGCTTCCTTTATGGCTTGCTTGACTATGAGGATATAAAGGTTCATTTTTTCTTTCGGGGTGTTCCAACAATTTTTGAGCAACCATTAGGGGTTTGTTGTTTTTAAAAAGAAATTGTTGTATTGATTTGGTTTATGTAGACCAGACTGATCAAATTGATTAGTGAGATGAATTCCCTAGTGTTGCATTTGGTAGCAATTTGATTGGTCTTGACTAAAAAAGTCAGTCCATGTTTTTTTACTCTTTCTTAATGGAATTTCGGTTCTGATGCTTTAATTTCTGTTCACTGTATTTGTTAGGTTTTGGGGGGAAATCCCATTGCGAGTAATTGATGGCATGCAAAGGAGAGACGAGAAGAGGATGGTAGTTTCAAGAATTTATACCCCTCCAGGTTTTGAGGTCACTACGATCCCATGTGATGGTACAAGAGCCTTGTGGAAGCAAAAAAGTATTGAACTGTTCAAGCAGAAACGTGAATATGATTGTAGCCCTTATTCATTTAAATATGAAAAGATGGATATTAATGCAATCAGAATACAAGATAAACCAAAGAGTCAGAAACAATTAATTTCCAGGGATGTTGGTCAGCTGATTGATAACAAAAGGCCAAATGGTTTATCTTCGAAGGACATTTTAAAAGAGGATGTTTTGAATAATGAATCATTCATGCAGAGAATGAAGAATGAGAAACAGTTCCAGTCTAACGAACTTGGACACACAGGGTCTGGTTCAACTGATAAAGCCCAGACCAATGGAAGACCTCATAAGCCTGGCATTCATGAAAGGCTTACTAATATTTATGAGAGGGTTCTGGTTGTTGATAATGCTTCCATGGCAAGGGAGGTTGTTAGCAAGCTTACAAATCAGTATAGGCATCTTATCCATGCTTGCGATACTGAGGTATGCACTTAAATCGTAATAAATTCTGTTTATTATTTTCCTTTCTGATGCAATTGCTCATACAGTAGATAGGCATGCCAGTGTAGACTGTAGGAATGCCCTAAGCAGATGTAGGCATGGACATATAAACTTAAATATATTAGCTCTTTGATGATTCAATGGCAACAAACTAAGCCCAAAATTGCATGATCAAATCAACTCAAGATGCATGAATATGAAGCTGTTTCAGAGTGCAAGATTTGTATTGTGAGCAGTAATTTTTGTTAAAGGTTAATTTTTCAAGTTGATCATGCAGTGATTATGGTTTTAAAGGGACAATTTCTAGGGTTTGGAAGGCTGGAAATCAGATGAGTTTAAAAATGCTCAAATTTCTTGCAAACATAAAGAAATTAAACCAAATTCTAAGCCCAAACAGAATATTACTCAGGCTTCATATTGAAGTTCCAGTCAGAAGCAAGATGTTTGAGTTGCATTAAAGCTCAAAAATCCAAGAGAGGTAAAAGTTTCTTAAGACTTCTGTAAAATTAACCTTCATTCTAAACACAAACACTGCAGAAACATGTTTGATAAAAACAGGATATCACCTAGCTATGCAGAGATAGGCATCTCATGCTTGTCTTTAAGGTTTATTTGGTTTACTTTAAACTAAATTTTCTCTGTTTTTTAGCTTTCAGCTTTTCATTTATGGAATGGTCCTAGATGGCCCTGCTATGAATGTCAAACTTAATCTTACAATATTATGATATTTGAAATTTATCATTTGTGATTCTTGTAGATTCCTCATCACATTTTCTATGTCCATGACTTTTAAAGGATATGCATGTCTATCCATTTTTTGGAAATCTCACCTATGTAGATACTTTAAATTTCTGATCATAGTATCTTTATAGGTTGCCAAGATTGAAGTGAAAGAGGAAACACCCATTGACCATGGAGAGATAACATGCTTTAGTATTTATTCTGGACCAGAGGCAGATTTTGGAAATGGGAAATCTTGTATCTGGGTAGATGTTCTTGATGGTGGCGGCAGCGATCTTTTGCATGAATTTGCTCCGTTTTTTGAATCCCCAGACATAAAAAAGGTAAATTTTGTCAGTTTTGATTTGTTGATGCTCTCTTCATCTGCAGCTTCTTTAAAATAGCACTATGATCATTTAGATGTTTGATGTAATATCAGCATTGTGAGGTTACTGATGTGTATAAGCTTGATGTTGCAATTACTTTAGACCTTTGTATATATTTGGTGTCGGCAAAGACTTGGACTCTGACATTGTTTCCCCCATTTGGAAATGGCTTGTGCTGTTAGCTAAGCTTAAAGTTAGATCTTATATGCTTTAATACTGGTATTTAGCAGTGAGAGGCATCAACTCTTTCCTTTTCCTTGTAAAGTAACCATCGGCGTCGACTACATTAAACAGTCCAGCCTTGTCTATCCTGTACAGAATTCAACTGTTCATGCCTTGCCTTACATTTGCTTCAATGACTAGGCTGCATGCACAGTCCATGAATACAATTTGGACCAACGTTAAAGTTGCCTATCCTTTCTGCAGGTGTGGCACAACTACAGCTTTGATAACCATGTCATCGAGAACTATGGGATTTCCGTTTCTGGTTTTCATGCTGATACAATGCACATGGCACGATTATGGGATTCATCAAGAAGAATAAATGGTGGATATTCTCTTGAAGCTCTTACAGGTGACCAAAAGGTCATGCGTGGGGCAGAACCATGCTATAAAGAGTTGATTGGTAAAGTATCAATGAAAAACATCTTTGGCAAGAAAAAGGTGAAAAAAGATGGATCTGAAGGCAAATTGACCGCCATTGCCCCTGTTGAAGAGCTACAAAGAGAAGCGCGAGAACCATGGATCTGTTATTCTGCTCTAGATGCAATAAGCACTTTGCAGCTTTATAAAAGCTTGGAAAGCCAACTATCAAAAATGCCATGGAATATGGATGGAAAGCCGGTTCTTAAAAAATCTATGTTTGACTTCTACCTGGAATATTGGCAACCATTTGGGGAGATTCTAGTTAGAATGGAAACTGAGGGCATGCTGGTTGATCGAGCATATCTTGCTGTGACGGAGAAGGTGGCCAAAGCAGAACAGGAGGTTGCTGCTAATAGATTTCGCAAGTGGGCCTCTAGGTATTGCCCTGATGCCAAGTACATGAATGTGGGAAGTGATACTCAACTGCGCCAACTACTTTTTGGTGGTATTTGTAACAGGTAAAAGTTAAATTCTTCTGGAGGTACTTACATTTAGTTGTTCGTCCTTTAACTAAAAATATCAAAATGTTTGTTTCATCAAATAGTCTTCTCATTGACTATACTTTCCAAGTATAAATTTGAGTCCTGTCCTGGGAAGGGAACACATTCTCCTAAATGTTAATTTCCTAGCAATTTGAACAACAGTATTTGTACCATGGAATTCTTGAATTCTGTAAATTAAGTTCTCTTGCATTGAAAAGCTTCTGCATGCTGTTGAATTGCAGTGACATTGCACTCTAGTTGGTACTGAATCTGATCTAAGCCAAACTGGGGTGGATGGGAAAAAACACCTTATTTCTTTTAATTGCTTTCCATTGCAGCAAGGATCCCCTCGTTACTCTTCCCGAAGTTAAAACATTCAAAGTTCCAAATGTTGATAAAGTGATTGAAGAAGGCAAGAAGACTCCCACAAAATTTCGCGACATCAAGTTATGTAGCATTAGAGTTGATCTGCCTGTTGAGACGTATACAGCTTCTGGTTGGCCTTCGGTCAGCGGAGATGCTTTGAAGACCTTGGCCAGGAAGATTTCTTCAGAATATGTTGTCAATGATGCTGCTGGTTCACAGTTAGATGATGTTGTCTTTGATGATTCTGAGACAATGACAGATGAAGATTTGGAATCAAAAGAGTTATCTGTTGTTGAGAATGAAGATGAATCTGGTCATGTAGGAAATCTGCGCAGGTTTCAAACACCAGAAGAAGGGAATGAGGCTTGCCATGCTATTTCTTCTTTATGTGAACTTTGCTCCATTGATTCTTTGATATCCAACTTCATCCTCCCCCTGCAGGTGATTTTTACTGCTATTTTTAGATGCCATTCCCTTTGATCATTTTGTTTAACATGCGTGATTAGATGCATTTATAGTGCTGTGGTGTTGTGGTCACCTCAGTGTATTGGGGGCAATGAGGTGTTGTGGTTTGAGATATTTTTTCAATGGAAACATGGTTTGAGATTTTTGTAAAGCTGTAAAAAAAGAGGGTGTTGGGGGGGGGGGGGGTTATGATTTTGTGATGCAGTGGACTGCACTGTAGTCATGGTAAGCTTCCTGCTGAAATTGACAGTCTACAAGCATATTTATAGACTTGAGTTATTCCTTCTTATAAAGGGAATAAGATTCCTAATAGGGATTCCTATGTCATAAACCTACACAAAGTCTCCCCCTACTATTGAAATTTTCCAACAATCTGTAAAACATAATTGCCCCCTAACTCTACTAACTAGAAGGCAACCTCTGCAGATACTGAAATCAGCTTCCCACATAATTAAAGTTTCTCCTAGAGGGACACATCTAGGTCAATCCAACCATTTAATCTTCCCGCAGAAAACTCAATCCAGCTCCTTTAAGGACACATCTAGCTTCCCACATAATAAAAGCTCAGACATGAATATTTCTTAAACGTTCACCTAAAGTCAAAGTTAAATCCTTAGGAGCATCAGGTTGTCTGCCTAGCCCACTCTGTGGTTCAAGCAAAATAATTGAAAAGATAAAAAATGAAACTTTAAGATCCATTGCCAGTCTTTCCAGAAACCCCAATCCCAATAATGACAACGATGATGATGGTTGCTGTTTCTTCTAATGATACTGTAACATTTTGATTTCAGTGTTTTGTTTAAGCACGATTCCTGTCCATGCTTTTTTTTATACCTCCAAATCTTCATGGCAGTTCATACTGATATCATTGTCTTTCTACCACAGAGCAGTCACCTATCAGGTAAGAGTGGGCGTGTTCATTGTTCTCTGAATATCAATACAGAAACCGGGCGCTTATCAGCTAGGAGACCAAATTTGCAGGTTTTTTCACCTCCTTTTTTAACATCTTAGAATGAACTTCTGAATTGATGACGTCAATGTTCCATCAAAGATGCCTTTGTGCTTTAGATGAAAATCTTCTCATTCTTATGTGCTGAATGGAACATGACTTATTGTCAGTCAATAATATGTTTGCTGCTTCTATCGAATATGTGTGTTTTGTTTTTCTGCTCCAGCTAGTCATAATTCATAATCACTATGAAATCTATTGTTGACATGAGCCCTTTAACTTATATATATATATATATATATATATATATATATATATATATATATATATATATATATATATATATATATAAATATAGATATATATAAATAAATAAATCTCT
>Ga0325404_1000982_pt1 | contig 29550 bp, 9 predicted proteins | sample PopdelMetagenome_18_FD_205664 | JGI IMG/M metagenome (GOLD analysis project Ga0325404, IMG submission 205664) | Populus deltoides microbial communities from Bellville, Georgia, United States - Xylem-Control-R1 | ecosystem: Host-associated > Plants > Phyllosphere > Stem > Wood/Secondary xylem...
AAAAAAAAGAACAAAACTTGATTTTTCTTTAAAAATCCTTAGAGAAAACATTAGAAAATTAATGTGATTGAGAGAATTAATCATTACCACACCTATAAACACTTAAATAAGAGAGAAAAGTGATAGAAAAACACCCTCACATTCTCTCTCCGTGGTCCTGAAAAAAAAAAGAACAAAACTTGATTTTTCTTTAAAAATCCTTAGAGAAAACACTAGAAAATTAATGTGATTGAGAGAATTAATCATTACCACACCTATAAACACTTAAATAAGAGAGAAAAGTGATAGATTCCAAGGGGAATTGAAGAACCCAATCACGACAACAAGAGTGTTTAAGGAGGGATTCAAAATTTTTTGAATGAAACATAAATCGGGTTGGTGGGCCATAGATAGATGACATTAATATATATATATATATATATATATATATAAAAATTAAGATTTAGAAAAAATAAAAAAAAATTATGTTAAGAGTGAAAAATACTTGTTAAGAGAGGATAAAATCAATTAGAAATTATGGAGGCAAATTAAGATTATATGTAAATAAGGATCATAGTGTAAATAATAAAGAAAACCCATATAAAACACCCTCACATTCTCTCTCCATGGTCCTGAAAAAAAAAAGAACAAAACTTGATTTTTCTTTAAAAATCCTTAGAGAAAACATTAGAAAATTAATGTGATTGAGAGAATTAATCATTACCACACCTATAAACACTTAAATAAGAGAGAAAAGTGATAGATTCCAAGGGGAATTGAAGAACCCAATCACGACAACAAAAGTGTTTAAGGAGGGATTCAAAATTTTTTGAATGAAACATAAATCGGGTTGGTGGGCCTTAGATAGATGACATTAATATATATATATATATATATATATATATATATATATATATGAGAAAAATGCTTGTTTGAATAAGTAAAAATGAATGGAACTCTTTGTTGGTTGCGTAATTTATGGACAAAAAGCGGGACAGTTTTATCACTCATTTTTTGAAAAAGTTTGGGGCATGAAAACGATGAAATTTAAAATTTATTTCTTCATAGGAGTTATATCCAGAGATGTTAAATTTTCAATGAAACTGACCTTACATAAATTGGAGTTATAAAACTCTAGATATGGGCAAAACTCTGAGAGTTACCGGGTTCAAAAACTATGTTGGACAATTTCGCCTTGTCGTGATATCAAGTAATTTAGGTGCATTAAAGATTGAATTAAGTCTCCTTTCCTTCAGTATAAATGTAGTCTGGCTATCGAAGAATAAAAGTCATAATTGAAACTATATTTTTATGATTATAATTATAATTTAAATGAGAAACGATATTCTTGAATGAATAGTCTAAATTGACTGAAAAATTACAAATTTCTACCTTGTTAGAAAAGTTGTTTTTATGTGAGACTTGATTTGGTAATGATTATAAGAAGGAAATTTAAATGTGCATATGTGTGCAGATGAGTTATAAAAACTTGCTCTTGTTGAGAAAACTATGGAAAGTGGATAGAAAAAAAAAGAGTAAAACAAGAATTTAAATAAAAATGAAGGTTGAATTGATGACAATAAACTTAAAATAATATTGCGTGGAATGAGCATGCAATAGTAGAATAATTTTGTATATTTGTTGATACAGGAGAGGCCATATGAGGTGCATAGCAGTAGAGAGGTACTACTCGAGCTCCGACAACATGTAGGTGTCATACACCTTGTTATTTTTTCTTAGTCTATCATTGTATTATGTTAAAAATGTTATATTATATTTTATTTAAATTGTGATTTATAGGGAAGGAATTAGTTTCTCGGAGGCAGGACAAATGCCTGATAAATAGCGAAGGAATTAGTTTCTCGGTAATTAGACTAATACCTAGTAAGGGGTGAAAGAATTAGTTTCCCAATAATAGGACTAATGCCCGATAAGGAGCAAATAAATTAGTTTCTCGATGATGAGACTAATTCCGATAATAGGTATAAGGGTTAGTTTTCCTAGTATTGAGACTAACATCTGGCACTGAGAGATGGGACTAGACTCCTGAAAATGGAATTAATACCCGGTAATAGTTGAAAGAGTTTAGATTCCTGGAAGGGGGAATAATGCTTGGACATAGGCGAAGAAAAGAATTACCCGGTGTTTGGTATTATATGGAAAGATTGAATTTTAGAAAATAAATTTCTAGGAAAAGAATGATTTATTAAACTAATGAAAAATAACAAATCTTGATGTGGTGAATGAAAAATGTAGATGAATAGATGGATTATGTTAATAAATAATTAAGGAATAATTGATAATGATGAGTTATAATTTAAATGCAGTATTTCATTGGTTCTATTTGCTTAAGTAATTTGAATGTTATAGAGTTAATTTATATTTATAAATTAATTAAATGTACCTCACAACCTCGAGCATGATGATGGATGTGTATATGACAGCTTTTGATAATTTTGTTCAAAACTTATATTAAATGCCCCTTTTATTTTGTAATGGGTTATATATCTAAGTATTAATTATAACAAGATTTATATAATTTGAACTCAACTTAAGCATGTAAACTTATGATGCCGTATTAGTTCTTCTATTGTGCTTTAGATAATTGGTGTGTGATTGTGCTTATTTAAAATTTTAAATATTTGAACATTTTAATTGATAATTGTATGTATATAGTGAACTATAATGAAATGTGATGTTTATGATGTGTGAAGTTGTGATGAGATGAGTTCAGGATGATTGGAACTTGAATTGGTTAGATATTGAAGTGTAATAAAGATTAGTTGATAACTTAGGATCTTCTAGTATAGAGGAGATTCCGCTGAAATTTTAAAAAAATTCACTCTAAAAGTTGTAATATTCATAGGAAATTAACTAATGATTGCATGTATTTATAAGGATTCTACAGTTGGTATCAGAGCCCTGGCATGAGTTCATGAACTATCATGGAAATTGATATATGTTGAATTGTTTAAGGATTGTTTATATGAGACATGACACGAGGACAAACCCCTCTTCAGCAAGGAGGAGGGACCGAGATGTTGATTTTAAAGAGAGTTAGAAGGATGATCCCCTAGCTAATACTACCTTCTTTATGCCATCAAATTCAACTCAGATGAGACGAGATGAGTAAGTTGGAATCCTAGATGATACCACTTTCAAACAGGTTAGGGTATCGCAGCCAGAGATGGTTGAGCAACAGGGACAAACAGATGTGCCTCCACTAGTGGCCCCTATGATTGTCGTTGCTCTGTATGTTTACCCTGTTTTTATTGTACAAATTATAAGGGCAGTGATGGAAGATATGAGTAATTCCTCGGACTCTACAACCCTAGTAGCCTCAACAGTGCCACTAGTTCTAATTATCACGACACCTACAGACAATGTAGTTACCTTGGTGTGGATTGTAAGGAGCTTGAGAGATATAGGGCGTGATCTTTTTCAAAGGGATCAAGATATGGAAATTCCTGGCAGATGGATAAAAAATATAAAGAAACCCTAATTTAGATAAATGTGCCATATGAATTAAATGTGGATTATGCCACACAATTATTGTTCAATAGAGCACAATTATGGTGGGAGATAATGCAGTCAAGGAGAGCCACTAGGTTATGGACGCAGGGTGATTTTAGAGTTAAGTTTGAAAATCAATTCTACTCTAGATATCACCGTAAAATGAAGGAATAAAAGTTTCTGGCATTAAAACAGGTTGACATATCAGTGCTTAAGTATGAGAGGAAGTTCCACGACCTCTTTATGTTTGTCCTGAATTATATCCTTATAAAGCAAAACATGATAGAGAGATTTTGGGATGGATTAAAGTAGAAACTAAAACAGGGATTGATAGCCCTACAATTTAGGATGATGAAGGATTTGACAGAGACAACCCAGACTTTAGAGGTGTGCATTGTTGAGGGTTAGCAGGACTAACCATGTGGTGACAAAAAAAAAGAGATTGACTATTCAAAGGGTAAACCACCTAGGCCTTCCCTTTTTAAAAAGGGAAAATATTGACAATATAGTTAGTTTAAGAAGAAAAGAGGGGATACCAGTCAGGGTAGGTTAGTTGCTAGATCTTATCAAAGTATAAATAGAGGGTCAGGTAGTGGACAATCAAATGTTAAGAGTAGTTCTGCTGGAGGGGTTTTAAAGTAAAAGACCATTACTTATCCTCATCGTGTCAGGTGTGAGCAACGACATCCTTGAGGTTGCTTTTCATCTCCACTACCCATAGTTAGGTCGAGGATGTTACTACTACAGTGAATAGGTGTTGCATATAGGCACACTATGTCGGGGGGTTAAGGATTTGTCACCTATTTGTTTAGTTCAAGGTCGCTAAAAAACCTAGGTGTACTAGTCTTAAAAAAATTCCAAGGGTAAAGGACTTGTTATGGCTAGAAAAGGTATTAGCGAGAGTGCACCCTTCTTGAGGTATACTGCATTGTGTGATCTAGATGTAGTTTAAAGGAGTTGATGGGTTCTTAAATGGCGACCCGTCTATAGCTCAAAATAAAGATCCAGTCATGTAAATAAATATGGCATTTTGAATTTACTATAGGCTTGCGTGTCTAAATGAATTCTTTTGGAAAAAAGGTCCATGTAGATACCTTAACAGGGTTCACCTATCCTGAAAGGCGAAACGATTCTCCATAACTTATATATTATGGTGAAAAATACTCTCAATTAAAAATTGATGAATATCTAAAATAATCCTGAGAATTTTTTAGTTAACTCCTGATATTTAAATATCAGCCTAATTGTAGGTCCAAAATTTATACCAGAATATTGACCATTAATTCTCATGAATTAAAATTCTTAGAGGTTATTGAAATATTGGCCAAGTTTTCATAGATTCAGTAAAGTAGTTATTAAATCCAAAATGCATGCAAATATATATTTTTTGAATTCTATAAAAAAAAATTCTAAAACACCTAATGTATTTTTATATATTTTTCTAATAAAAAAATATGATTTTTGTATTTTTGAGAGACTTGGTCATATGCAATTTAAAATGAAAATTTGTATTTTTAAAAGAAAGATTTTTTTTTTGTTTTTTTTGTGAAAGGGAACCAATTCGTTTAATATATAAATATAAAAAAAAAGCTTCGCTTGTAGATCACAATTTTAAATATTAAATACATGAGGGTAAAAAATAATCAAAGCTAATTGTAAAATTGTCATCTGAACCTTTGAAAATTTTACTAAAAGTCATGTTTAGCAAAACTCAATAATGTGTTTTAAATCGAACAAGACATCAATTTAAAAAATAATTATTTACTAACCACACTTAACTCAATAACAAGCAAACACCAAACCCAAACATAAATCATGAATTAAAAAATAAATTTCAAATTATCAAATAAAAAAACACACATAAATTCAAATCAAATAATATCCAAATAGTCTAAAAATATACATAACAATAATCAATTTGTCTCAATTTTCACAACATTTTAGCAATTCATTCTAAAAAAATTTGTGGTCATGAATTGACCTTTTGAGGGTTGGAAATAGGTTAGAGAGGCTGTTGCAACCAAGAAACAGTACTGGATATAGAGAAACAGTGGTGGCGTGTCTGCTCCACGCACCACTGTCACTGTCAGCACGTGAGTTTCACGTGCCATCTTCTGGGAATTCGAAAATCAGTGAATCTAAAAGATCTCCTCCTATCCTCCCTTCCTGTGTTGGTGGTAAAGCTCACCTGACCTGCAAGATAAACAAAAAAACACACACAACAACAATAGCTTTTACTTTTATTTCCTTTTTTTAAATTAAATTTTTGCTCCTCTCGGTTTTATTTTTTTTTTCTTTTTCAGATGGTTGTGACCAGGATAAGCAATTATTGAAGAGGAACAGGCTAACATAGAGAGGCTACTGTCCTGATGTTGCTGCCACTGGCCAATAGAGAAAAGAGATTGTATGGTTGTTACCATAGCTTCTGATGACGGCTAGAGAGAAGAGAGATTGTGAGCTGTGTGGCGGAGCTTTGTTTTAATGGATCTATGAAAAGGTTGTTAAGTGGTGTCGACACTGATATCATTTGTGGATGGCCAAAACAGGGGGCAATTTTTCTTAGCCAAGATGAGAGCTCCTATCATGGATGGTTTGACTAACAGAGAGGCTACCATCTGATGATTGGGGAGTTGAATAAGAAGGGAGAGCAAAATGGGTTTATGCGGGTTGATTGACTGGACAATAGAGGGAGTAGTGTTGGCTGGGGAAAATGTTAGAGAAAAAAAAAGAGTCGCAAGTTGTGGCTACTTTTGATCTTTGTTTTAATAGTGGTTCAAAGTTGAGAATGATGAAGGGGAAGGCTAATTCGTGAGTGGCTAGAAATCACTACTAACCAAGGAGTTGTTAGCGTGGAGGTTGGTATTGTGGTTTTTGTTGGGGAAGATCAAAGGTTGAAGATAATAACCTTTTTTTTTATATGGCTTGCGGCTCCTTTTGTCAAGATAGGGTTAGGGTATTGGTTAATACTGGATTACGGCTAGGTTTTTATGTTGGGGGGTGGGAATAGAGGGCTGCTAGGGTTTTTTTTTTGTTATTTTATTTCCTCCTTTTTTGTGTGCATAACCACCTATTTATAGGTATAATTTTTTATCTTTTTCTCCTCAACTGCTTGGTCTCTAAACAATTTAACATTTTTCATTTTTGGTCCTTTTGTCCATTTTGAATTTTTTTTTTATTTTGATTTTTTTAAAAGGGAAACATCAACGTTAACTCAAAAGGCGCGTTAACAACTCAAAATATATATAATATATTTTTTATATTTTATATTCTTTGGAAAAAAAAAAACATTGAAAATGGTGCAAGTACATCAAGAACATTTTTTTTTCTATCTGTTGGTTTCTTCGTAATTTTTTAAAAAATAGGATCAAATTTTGGTTTCTTTGAGAGTTGGGTATATTCAGGGACTAAGACATTAGACATAGAGTTATTAGCAGGCTGTCACTATGAATAGATCTATTAGACCAGTATAGTCCAGGACTAGTGGAAATTGAGGTTGACCTTGAGTACAAGGGAAAAAGACCTAGGACAAAGTGTTTCATATGAACCAGGAGGATGTATGGACTGCCACAAACATAGTAACAAGTACTTTATTATTAAAAAAATAATTTGTGCATGTTTTGGTATATTCGAGTGCTACACATTCTTTTGTGATAAGAAAAATTAAAAATAGACTGAATAGGCAACCAAGTTAGAAAATGGGTTTTTAATTAGCACACCTTTAGGGGATGTGGTATTTATAGAATATTTGTATAAAGAACTTAAAATTTCTATTGGGGGATATGATATGGAAGTGAATATAATGTCGTTAGACTTACATGATTTTAATTTAATTCTAGGAATAGATTGTTTAAGTAAAAATCGAGCCCAAAGGGATTGCTTTTAAAAAATGATGACTCTACAGGGATTAAATGGTAAAAGAGTAACTTTTAAGGAAGAGAGAAATATCATACCGAATTGTGTGATTTCAACCATGAAAACTAGTAAGCTTATGAGAAAAAGGTGTGTGGCTTATTTAGCTTATATAATATATTTTGAAAATGATAGGATGGAGTTGGATAATCTTCCCATCATGAGAGAGTTTTCAGATGTATTTGTGGATGAATTATCGGGCTACCCCCGAAAAGGGAAGTAGAAGTTTCGAATGATATATTGTCTGGTATCTCTCGTATAGCTTAGGAACCATATAGGATGACACCGGTAGAATTGGCTGAGTTGAAAATTCAGCTGCAAGAATTATTACAAAGTTGAGATTCCTTCATTAAGGGTTCTAATGGATACAGAACTAAAAGAATCAAAGTGGGCAAAGCTGAAATTCAAGTAGTTGAATGTGATTATTGAAATGAGGCTAGTGGCCTTTTGTCATCTCCAGTTGTACCAAAGTAGAATGACTAAAGCATACAATAAGAAAATCAAGCCAAGAGTGTAGTGTTTAAAGAGGGAGATTTGGTAATGAAGGAGTTCTTCCCAGCATTAAGAGAAGACTAGAGTAAATGGACATCGAATTATAAAGGACTATATATGGTAAAGAAAGCTTTTTTTTTTATGAGCCTTAATTTTAACCAAGATGGATGGGGGTGATCAACCAAAATATGTAAACTCTGGTATTGTAAAGAAGTATTATGCATGATGTACTTTGTGTATCAATCAATAAAAATCAAAGTTCGGCCAAGAATTATTTGGTGTATTTTTCTTTTCTCCAAAAACTCTACGCGATCTTTAAGCTTAAAAACTTTGTTTTTGCAAAGGTTTTTGAGAAATCAAAGTTATTAGTACAAATGCAAAAGTCAAATTGGTGTTCGTTTTTAACAAATGAGTATTAGGAATTGAAGTAATTACTTAGTGGGGTGACCAAATACTTAAAAACCTGGAAAAAAAATAAAACATCATAAAATAACTTTGAGTTTTAGTTGAATGAATAATAATTCATAATCATAATTGAGACCTAAAATAAAAGGTCACTTTACATTTTCACCAATAGAAAAACACAAAAAATTTCAACCTTCATGAAACCTATCTATGGGAGTTACTTGAATTTTTCAAAACAATTTTGTTTTAAAATAACATCAAAATGGTTTTTTTGTTTGGAAACGACTTTGAAATTCCAAAGATTTCCTATGAAAATAACCTCTTGTAAAAAACCAAATACTCTTGAGCACGATATCATCCTTATGAAAATCCAAGCAAACAAAATAAGATAAAATGCTTGGTGGCATGTTTAGACTGAGGGCAACTCAAGAAACACAATAGGGTTGGCTCCATGATTCCTCTTCTAGAAAAACAAAGAATAGGAAGCAAAGTTGGTGATCTTTGACGTAAGGTTTTTAGACAATAAGCTATACTGATATCATCTGAAATGATCCCTTTCTATAGGTAAAAATCACAAGTTGTGGCTAGGTTAAGCGAAAGCAAAAAAGCCATCAAAACTTGCTACGAGGATCAAAGCTTTAAAAAAATCCATGAAAAAAAGGAAACTGTATTTTTCAAATAAGAATGCATGCATATTAATCACAATGCATTGTATTTTGACCCTTATAGGGAGTCTAAGGAAATAATTCTTGATGGACTCAACTTTTTTAGCAAAAAAGACCCAATAAGATGTTGAGCCTAGAAAGGTTCCCGCTATTTAAAAATTAGCAAAGTTTTTGGCAATAACATTTTTTACCCTTTTTAGTGCACTTTTTAGCCTTCACCTACCAAATAGTGCGCTTTATAGCCCAATTATTTTCCTTTTGAATGCGCTTACTAGCCCTCGTATACCAGATAATTCGCTTTCTATCCTTATCCATTTCCTTTTAAGGTCACTTTTTAGTCTTCATCCATCTGACAGTGCGCTTTCTAGCTTTATCCCTCTTTTCAAGTGAATTTTTTATCCCTCGCATACTTGATAACGTACTTTCTAGCCTTATCTATTTTTCTTTTGAGTGCACTTTCTAACCCTCATTCATTAGATAATGCGCCTTCTAGTCCTTTTTTTGTGCTTTTTAGCTCTTGCACACTGGATAGTGTGTTTTTTAGCCATATCCATTTTTTTTAGCGCTTTCTAGCCCTCATCTATCAAATAGTGTGCCTTCTAGCCTTATCTCTTTCCTTTCGAGTGCCCTTTATAGCCTTTGTATACCGAATAATAAGCTTTTTAGCCCTATCTCTTTTCTTCCCGAGTGTGATTTCTAATCTTCACCTACTAGATAATGCGCTTTCCAACCCTATCTATTTTCTTTCTGAGTACGCTTTCAAGCCCTCACTTCTAAAACTTTTTTATAGATTAACAATTTCTCGATCTGGTGAATTCACAATCTTTTATTTTTTTCCTTTACAAGCTTACTATCTAAAGTCCCTTACGAGACTTTATATTGTAGGCATTGTAAAGAGGGGACAACTTTCATTACCCAATTTTGGATGCCTCTAAAATACATTATCTTATTCTTTTAAAAAAAATCAGATCAAAACAATCAAAGAGAAAAATGAAAAGTGAAAAAAAATGAAAATGAAAAATTAATGGCAACTTGGCAAGAGTAAGCTGACTATGGTTGCAAACACATGAAGGAGCTAAACTGGGATTTTAGACATAATTAGAAGCCAAATTATACCTTATTGTACCCAAGATCAAAAGACTATGTATTTTCAAGGTCAAATTAAATAATTATAGGATGAATTTGCATAAAAGTCAAGTTTGAGGACTTGATTAAACTTTTAATAAGCCAATTTGATTTAATCATGAGCCCAATTAAATGTTTAGTTAAGTTTAAGAATTAATTTATATCAAATTTAAAGATTAAATTAAATGCAAGGACTTAGTTAGACTTTTAATGGGACAAATGAATTTTATTAAGGACTTAATTGGTGAAAAATTAAGTTTGAAAGCTTAATTTGGGCTTAATTCAGAAGACTAAAATTTTAGAGGACCATTTTTTTTCAATTGGCAGAAGTCAAAAATAAAATTGCAAGAAAATCAAAGTTTATGGGGTTAATTAATGGTCAAATTGAAGAAATTCAAAACTAAGGACTTTTTTGTCTAAGGTGCGCAAATTCAAGGACTCAATTAAATTGAAAGCAAGGGTGAAATTGAAGAAATTAGAAGTTTAAAGTTTAATTAGGGATGAAATTGACAAATACTAAAGACCAAGGACCAAGTTGAAAAACACGATTAATTTAGGGGGTGTTTTTGAAGCTTTGCAAGGGTGAAATTGAATTGATTCTTGAAATCAGAATTCAATTAAAGACCTAATTAAATAAATTAGAAGATTAGGGGTTGAAATTAAAAAAGAGATTAATGACCTAATTCGAGCCAAAATACCAAAATAACACCGTTTTATTTAAATGAAGCGATGCATTTTGGCTACTTTTTGACAAAAACAATGTGTTTCAATTCAAAACGATGTTGTTTTGATCAACGCCAAGTCAAAAAAAGAAGAAGCTAGACGTCGCGTCGTGTGGCCACTGCTTATTTTCTTTAATCTCCACCTAATGACAATAAAAAAAGACAGTTCTGATAACACCTTTCAAACCTTCATTCTCTCTCATACCTTTACAATACAAGAAAAAAAGAGATACCACCCTCGTGACCTGCCATTGCACCCAAACCTAAGCAAAAAAGTTGTCCCTTAGAGGCCTAGAACCCATTGCAAAGTTGTCCTAAAGAGGCTGACCTGACCAGCCTTTGTAACTGGTGATGGTCACTTTTGGCTATTGGTTGAGGTCTTTTCCATTGAATCAAGAGTCAAGATTCATGCCCAGTAAAGACCAGATGTCTCTCTTTCATCTCTTATAAATAGAGGTGAATTTCGTGCAAAAAATACAGAAAATTAGGGGAGAAGATAAGGGGAAAAATCAACCAAAAACCATTGTTTTTTTCCAGTTACCTAACAGCCACCTTTCTCCTCTTCTAGCAACCATTATAAGCCACCAACAACCCCGAAGGCACTACCACCACACGGCCAACAAACACCTCTCGTCCAAGTAATCTTTTTCTTTCCCCTATTACTTCATTACATGATGTTTTACATGGTTTAAAAAGAGGTTACAACTCACTAAAAAAAGGCCTGTTGGGCCATCTGTTGCCCCAACAAATCGGATTAGGTCCGAGCCCAAACCGTACACATGGGCTTGGGTCTCAGGCCCAACCCATATTGTTTGGCTAAGCCCAACCCAGACATAAGGGCGTGTTTGAGCCACCCTATTTCTCCTTTAGAAATAAGGCTTTGTTTGGCTACTTAAAGCGTGTTTGTCAAAAATGTCCTTAAGACATTTTTTATGCCTTTGATATTAGGTTAAGGGCGTGTTTGACAAACATGTCCTAAGCCTTTTCCTTAAATTTTAATTTGTCTTTATTTTGGGGTCTAGCCAAATAAGCCCTTAAGAATTTTAAATTTTTTTGAAAAAACTCAGGGATCATTTTGAAATTATTTGTAGTTCTTTCACATGCTTTTCCAGCAATTTTGCCTATTATCGAACTGTATACCTACAATTTAAGATATAGACCCGATATTAAAAATACCTTATTTTTTTCTAGAATTTCAAAATTTCAAAAAAAAACAATATCTTTATTTTAGAAAACATAAAAAAATGTTTTTTTAGAACTTCATTTAATATCATACTATAGACTTACACTATAAAATCAAACTCAATATAAAAAACACTTGATTTTCTTTGAAATTTCAAAAACAATATCCAATTTTTTTTAAAAAATTTCCTCATTTCAAAAAAAACAAAAGATATATTTTGTTTTCGTGCATATGACCAAATTCTATTGGTTTTTCATGCATATTTTCTAAAAAACAAAATCGCATTTTATCATGTAAAATAAATATCATAATCAGTTGATGATTATTCATTATGATTTGGCCAAAATACAAAAAATCCCACAACAATTAATTTATTTAATTAGTATTCAGAGTATTAGGATTTAGTTGTACACTTTAATATTTGAGGGTATAAAATTACACTGTAAAGTATACCTTCAAATATTAAAGATACAATGTAATGTAACATTCCAATAATCGGGAAAAAACAACAATCTCATGACGAAAAGAAAATAGGGTGTGTGTGTGTGTGTGTGTGTGTGTAGTTTTCATATAAAAATTCTACCGAAATTTCTACTAAAATCTCGACAAAGTCTTGTCTATACCAGGATGTCCCAAGTTATCAACATATAACCTGTTTACACATCTAATATTTCACATCTTATAACTCAATCACGACCCAATCGTCCTGGGTCTCAATCCCACAAACATCATCATCATCATCACAACCATAATATTTATAACATGCATTGAACAACAAATATCATTATATTGGAATAAATGAGATAAACATGTATACATGGATATAATCATATGAAATTCAGAGTTAAGATTACCTATTCAAGTTTAAACACTAATTATACAAATTAAGTTATATAAAAGTTGTAATATTACAAAATACAAGGGTATACTCCCTAGAATCTAGAAATACAAAAAGTAAACATAAGCTGGGATCTACTCCTGTCATGCATGCGATGATCTTGAAATAAAATACAAATTATTGAAACATGAATATCACAATAAATATAACAACATAAATATCCAACAATTTAAAAGGGAAAATATGCATTCATATTTTATTCACTTCCCCCTTCTGGTTTTCATTGGAAACTCTTTCTCATTCAATTACTAAAAATCATTTCCTCTTCCATTATATACCTCCATTCAAGATTTCATAAGTTCAACCATGATTATTTTCTCTTAACACATTACCTATACCAATTTCACTTGTATCATCACCACCTTGTAGGAGTCGATGCAAGGTGATCCCCTTCCCCGGGATCCTAACATATACTAAATGTATGCTAGCCAATACATGGTGATCCCCTTACCCGGGATCCTAACATACACTAAATGAATGCTAGTCCAAACATGGCAATCCTCTTACCCGGGATCCTAACATACACTAAATATATGCTAATTCATGCCCCATATAACACTTCTCATATTTTCTTTGTTAGTGATAATTTCATCACTTGACAATTCACACAACAACCTTTCACCTCGAATACATATACATTCAGAATACTATCCAAATATCGATATTATTATGCAAACTTTCCTCATTTCACATAATATCCAACATTTAGTAATTCACATTTCACATCAATAACATATTAAATCATGAAATTTAACTAAAAAATATAGGTGCGGATCACCTACTTGCAGTAGAAGCTCTACCTGTGCTCCCCTACTGCTGTTGTTACACAACGCTTGTGGTCCCTCCTGATAATCATAGGCATAATCTCATAAGTTATCCTCATTCCATGATACATTTTATAATAATCATATTAACAACCAATACAAGTCTTTTTTTTCAATTATTCCTTTCTTTATATTTTACATTCTCTTATTTCATCTATTAATATCATCATTCTTTGTCCAACCATGGTTATCATTCTTTTCTTTATATTTCAATTTTTACTGTATTGAATTGTTACTGTTTTGAACCGTTACTGTATTGAACTGTTATTGTTTTTTTTTTTAACCGTTACTATCTTGAACTGTTACTGTATTAAATTGTTACTGTTTTTATTTTTGAATCGTTACTGTCTAGAACTGTTACTGTTTTGAACCGTTACTGTCTTGAACTGTTACTATATTGAACTGTTATTGTTTTTGTTTTTTAACTGTTACTGTATTGAACTGTTACTGCCTTGAACTATTACTGTTTTTATTTTTGAATCGTTACTGCCTTGAACTATTACTGTTTTGAACTGTTATTGTCTTGAACTGTTACTATATTGAACTGTTACTTTTTTTTGTTTTTGAACCATTACAGTCTTCAGAAGTCGTATTCCGACCTCTCCTCAGATTTTTAACTATACCTAGAGTTCTAGAACTCCGTTTCAAACGAGATTAGTCTCGTTGAAGAGATAAGATATGAGGCTACAATTACTCTGAAGGAAGGAAAACCCAGTTTTGCCCCCAAGATAGTCAAAATTGCTCATCAACTAATTAGTTACTGCCCTATAGAGTTAGTCATGACTCAGTCTTGGTTGGTGACCCATAACTGGAGTTCTACAGCTTTAAATTGAGCAAGATCAATTTCATTAGTTAGCTAACATCTAAAACTACAATTGCTATAAAGGAACCTAGTCCTAATTCCCTTATCCCCCTATCTGAAATCTTACCGAAAGTCAGGAGATAAGTCTATCCAAATTCATCACCCCCTTCCCTTCACACATAACATTCACAAACTATATTTTTTGGGTAAATTATCATGTTTCACGCCCCCAAAAAGGTCCACTATAATGAAAAAAAGTGGGAAAAGACCTCCACGTCCCAAAATGAAACAAAGACCAGAGGGCAAAGACTCAGTGACATTTTTGCTTTTGCCTTACTAAATGTCGGATCGTACTGATGAGACATCAAACGGATTAAGTGGGTCCCGTATGGTAAGATGGATGGGAAAGGCTGATAAAGAATTCCCTTCTATGAACAATGGATATATATGATTTTAGGAGTCTATCTGGAGGCTTGTAGTGCGGGATCGCTGAACAATCAAAAAATTACCACACATGAATTAACTTAATTTTAACAACCAATACTTTTTCCACAATTCGAGTCTAAGAACCATAATCTATAATTCAACATTAAGGCATCAATTCATAATCAAATTTGAAATGAATTATAAGATTATGTTTAGAAATTTATATCCAAAAATTTATGAATTCCTATTTTTATTTAACCCTATACATGAATTTCTTCACTTTTATTTCTCATGTAGTTAGTTTGCAATATAAGCAACCTTTATTTTTCCCAGGGTTTACATAAAAAATAGAAAATAAATTCATTGCTAAAAATTAGGCTTTAAAATGCTTAAGATTTAACCTAATAGGGTAGAAACTTCCTTACACATGAAGATCTACCTTAAACTCTAGATGAGAAAAACAAATAGAAACATGTCTTAAATTAATAATCAATCAACGATGCAACTAATCATACATAAAATGCATTGAGGGTGATACGTCTTTTTCTTACACAACTAGTCCTCTTACTCAGACTCTCACAGACCATTAGGTTTCTTAGTGACCATCATACTAGGTGGTTACTCTTGAATTCTTTAATCATAACTTTATAATTAAACCTAAACACCCTTCAATTCTAAGAGGCAACCTCGCCTTTCGACGTCGTACATGTCACGACAAAACCCATTTACGTCATTAGTTTCCATTTCAGTAAAATAAGTATTCAAATTCTTAACCAATATATATATTCCATTCCAATAAATGTTGATATCAATATATCTCGTTGATATCGTTAGCTTCTAATTTACCTTGGATAATTAATCAAGTTTGTATTTCTTTCTTTTCTTTCTCTCTTATTTCTTTCATTCCATATTCATGAATTGCATATTGCAGGAAATAATAGTTAAAATAATTCAAGTTATACAATTGGAAGTATCAAGGTGTAATACACCTACTTGTTGCACGCGACATCCCTACAACCATTTTGGGATGTGGTATCCTTTGTCAAATAGGATTACTTTGTTTATAAATTTTAAATACACCATTCCACGTCATAAGTCAAACAAAATTCAACATAATCCATGTCATCTCTTTTTAAGCTAACACTTTCTAAATCTTATTGTTAATACTTAATCCATCAAATCAATATTTGAAATTTGTCCACACCATTAATTTCAAGCATATTTATTTCATTACCATTACAATCTACAAATGTCAATTTAATCACAACATGCACACATTCAACACTTTCTTTCATATATATATATATATATATATATATATATATATATATGCAGTCATATTTCATCAAAAATCCATGTTCTTCTTTTTATTTCCCTTAAATTAAATTTTTTAGGGGTTTTCAGCTCTTCCATTAATTACCACTAATAAGTTGAATTAAATAGCAAGAACCATCTTATCTAGTGAATTTGAATTCAATTTAAGGATTCTCTTGATAATTCCTTCTTCTTTCTCCTTAAGACTTTCTTGCTTCTTTCACTACCCTCTTACTATCCAAACCATCACCCTCTCCCTCAAAATCATTTATGTTATGTTCTTTTTCTTCTTCACACTCAATCTCCCTTTAATCTCTCTAAGTGGACATATAATTGGTTTGAAGTGAGAAGAACTAAGTTCTTCTTTCCTATTCTACTATTAATGGCCCTACGAAAAGGAAGAGAGGGTAATTATTTTGTTCTTTTACCCTTACTTAATCCTTAACTTATTCACTTGTTATAGTCTACCCAATTAACACTGTTTTGCAAGGTCTTCCTGAACTCAAATTTCCCTAAAATTTTAACCCAAGACAGAACAGTACATCCAGAGACTTTTTGTAAAATTTCAATCCGATTTAATAATCAAATCGAGAGATATGTTCAATATTGTAAGACTACATAGTTAGTGAATTTATGCTTAAAATTTTGAATTTTTATGCATTGTTTTACTTACTTAAATCACCATAAAATTTTCCTTAATTCAATTTGACCTATTTTATTTCTAAAATTAAGTTTTCATATTTTACTAACTAAAAAAAATTAAATAGAGGTTTACATTAGGAGTCATGCACATAAACTTTTCATGCATACATTATTTTTCTAAGCACACACAACTTTTTCTATGTAGAGTAGGTACTTTTTCCTAGGCCAATTGTAACACTACTTAGCATGTTGACATATCTTCTACACCTACTCTCTATAGATAATAACTAACCAATATCTTTACCAATGGCAAACATGGTACACACCTCAAAGGTTTCACCATACCACACCACACCACCATGACTAGCTAATGGCTTTTTCCTATACTTATGGATAACATTGACAAGCACATCAGTTTCTCTACCAATAATACATATAATATGTCTCTTTCTATATTAAAAAAGTTCAAGATTTGTGTATAAATATACCTAGTCACCATAAAAAACCTAGACCCCATCTTTGACCATAAAGAATTATATAGCCATAGAAAGTTAGGCAATTGGAAGCATTAACCATGCAAAGGTGATAGACCATGCCACACAAGTTCTAACCATGTAGAAGTCAAAACATTCATAACAAGAGATGGCTAGGCTATATAATTTCTAGTCAATACATACATAGGCTATACTTATACATGCATCCCTTACAACTTCATTTTATTTTTCTCTTTTTATACATTATTCTATCCTTATGTATTTATTAATTTAAGCATCAAAGAGTCTTTTATTCTTTAATGAACTTGTTTTTTAGGCAAATTTTTAGCCACCTGGCTAGGCCCATCTATTAGGGGTCAACCCATCACTCCATTAGCCCTTGAAGTAGCCATAAAAATCCTATTTTTTCTCTTAATTTTTTTCATGACTTCATTTGTGACGTTGTTTGTGGGAAGCTCAATAAAAGCTAGTTCGTTCTCTTTCACCCATCTTAAAAAAATATTGATGTATAATTTTAGTTATATACTAGATAATTGTATCGTGCTATGCTACAAGTCAGATCAAGTTTTTTAATATTAAAAAAATCCAAGCATTGCTAATATTTTTCTAATAAAAAATATTTTAATCATGACCAAAATATGATGTATATTGGACGATATCTTTTTCAATATTGATATGACGAAATATTGGATGACAATGTTTTTCAAATATTGAGACGACATAATATTGAATTTACTATAGTTATCATGTCAAATCTATGATCGAGGTCATGAGACCGTGATAAACCTATAGAAAAAAAAATAAAAATAAATTATGAAGGCTAATTCATAATCAATCAAATGTTAAAGGAAGAAATTGAAAAACAAATGACAAAAAAACCACCCAATTAAACTCAAGTTAAGATGCCAAACTCATGACCTAGATAATGAGATCAAGATTACCCTATAAAAAACAAATTTAAAAAAAAATTAAGAAGCCTAATTTTCAACTAACCTAACACTGAAGGAAAAAATTAAAAAATAAATCAATTACAAAAAGCTCAAAAAAGAAAAATAACTCAAGTCAACTCTATCTAACCTATTAAACTTGCAACTTAGGTTATAAGACCGAGATAAATTTATAAAAATAAAAGTAAAAAATTATAAATATCAATTTCCAACAAATCTAACATTGAAGGTTGAAATTGAGGAAAAGAAAAAATTAAATACATGAGACCAAGATAACTTCACAAAAAAAAACAAATTGAAAAAAATTATAAAGCTTAATTCCCAAATTACTAATCTTGAGTGCTAAAATTTTTTAAAAAAACTAAATAAAAAAAAAGATTGAGTTATTTGAGGGTGAAATTGAAAAAAAAAATTAAAAAAGGATCCAATTATAAAAAGGCCAATCCTAAATCATGAGATCTAATTAACCCCATAAAAAGAAAATGAATCCAAATTAAAAAAAAATCAATTATAAAAGAACCTAAAAATGAACAGAGTCAACATGCAAACCTCGCAACTCGAGGAATGAGATCAAGACTTCATAAAAAGCAAATCAGAAAAAGTTATAAAATTCAATTTCCAACCAAACTCAAAATGAAATGATAAAATAAAAAAATCAATTAAAAAATGGCAAAAAAAAAAACTAGAGTCGACTCAGGTTAACTAATTAAACATGTGATCTCAGTCATTGAATTAAGATAAATTTATAGAAAGCAAAAATCAGAAAGATTACAAAGCTCCACTTCTAACAAATATAGTGTTGAAGGTTAAAATTGAGAAGAAAAAATTTAATCCATAAAATTGATATATAACCTAACAAAAAATAAAAGAAAATTAGGAGGCACAATTCCTAAAACAATCTAATATTAAAGAATGAAATTGAAAAAAAAAACTAAATAAAAAGAAGAAGAAGAAGGATTGTTAAAGGTTAAAATTAAAAAGAAAAATTTTATAAAAAAGCAAAAACAAAAAATACAAAAATACTATTATAGTAGATATATTATAGTAGATAGTATTTTATGAGTTTGACTATACTAATTTAGCCTCACCATTTAGTTTTTTTTGTTAAATAGTAGTATTCTAATTATTTTTTTAATATAAGAGGAGTGTATAGGTGTTGTGAGTGTATTTTTTGCTATTATAAAAAATAGTTAATCGAGAATTGGAAAATTGATTATGCATTTAATAAAATTATTTAAAAATATATGAATAAAAAATTATTAATGCTAATTAAAGATTAAAATGAGAACTGATCTTTCTCGTAAGAAATAGAAGATTGCACATGCAAATGTTTTATCTCATGTCATGTGATGCTCTTTGAATTTATTTATTTTATAATATGGAAATAAAAAAATATTTTTATGAGAAAATTAATTTTTTAAATTATGTAGAAAAAAAATATAAATTTGTAGTCTAAGTACTTATTTTATTATCAATGTATTTTTTTAACAAAAAATGTCTTTATTTTTAGATATGTGATTTATTGCATAAAATTAAATCCCATTAAATATTTTTTTATAAAATATTAATGATTTGAAATAAAAATAAAAAATATGTCTCTTTAATCAAAATCTCTTTCTCTATTCATGCATTCGTTTTTTTATAACAAAACATATCTTTATATGAGAAACAATTTTTTTTAATAAATCCTTATCATAATCATAATAACAAGATTTAATAAAAAAAAAATCATGAATTGATACGTTTAATGTTAATATATTAAAAATTATAAGAATAAATTTAAGGAAAAACTATATAAAAATATATAATAAAATAGATATTTTATTTGCATTGAATAGTTTGGAAAATTATATACATTAGGTTTATATATAATTATTCAGAAAGAAATTGTCAATATTACCATAAGAAATGCTAATAGTTTTTGATAATATCATAATCTATAATTATTTAAATATCATTTTATAAATTTATTTTTAAAAAAACTTTACTTGTAAAGTGAAAAATAAAATAAAATAAAATAATTAAAAGAACATTAAAAGAAAGGCAAACAATCCTTGAATTTGTTTTTTAATTTACAGGATGAATACACAATGTATTGTTTGCTAGGTGGATAATGTTTTATCCATTTACAACTCTTTTTAGTTGCTAAAAAATAAGAGTTTAAGTTTTTGAATTTTAAAAACTTATTTTTTAATATTTTTAAACACAAATACTTGAAAAAAACTAATCATGTGTGCATTTAAAAACCAATTTATAACCTAAAAACACATTATAATCAACTTAAAATCTTATAATTAAATCAAATAATTTTTTTTTCAAGTTTTGATCTATGTTTTTTTTAATATAATTACAGATGGAAACCATCTTCATATAATTCTCTTCTTGAAAATAAACAAATAAACACTAAAATTATTATTTTTTATATAAAATATGAAAAAATAAATAAAACTTGAGGGATCAAATTAAATTTTTATATCTCTTATTTTTCTACGGGAATTTTAATCTTTTATCTCTCCATTTATTGTTTAACAAAAAATTAAACCTATATATTATAAAATTATTATTTATTAAACATCAAAACAAATAAAACATGAAAATATAAAAACAAACATACTATTTATATATGTTTAAAAAAACGTTTTTTTAAATTTTTTCAATTTAAATTATTTTTTATATAATTTTATTATATTTTAATAAAATATACTAATATTAAAAATAAATTTTAAAAAATAAAAAATTTCAAACAAAAATTTAAAAAATAATAATGAATAAAGTGGTATATATTTATTTCAGTTCTGTCGTTTCACGAAAGGAAAAAGAAAGATAAATAAAGACTCTGATTAAAGCCCGGCGTTGTCTAGTCAACTCTCCAGTCTTTGAATGCAAAAGGCACAAAATATTTCTCCATGACGGTCGTGGCGGTCGCCGTGACGGGAAGCGATGGCGTTGGAGGAAGAGGAAGCAGACGGGCTGTTCGATGGGCGGCGGAGAATTTATCGGCGAAGGCGAAGCGTTTGACTTTAGTCCACATCGTGCCTCGGATCACTTGTATACCCAGTCCATGTAAGAATGAATCTCTTATGATTTCCTTTGCTTGTTGCAGCAAAATCAAAGCTTGAGGTACTGTATTGTGCTGTACTGAATTGGATGTTATCACAGGTGGAGGAGATGGTATAGTAATTGAGGAACTTGACGAGAATGTGGTGGCACTGTACTTAGATGAAATGAAAATGAAATTAGAAGATGATATCTTTTTACCATTTAAGAAGTTATGCAAAAGTAGAGTGGAGAAGGTGAAATGGGTTTTGATTTTTTCTTTGTTTTTGTTTTTGTTTTTTTTTTTGGGTATTGAATAGTAATGCTTTTCAGGTGGAAACTGTGGTGATAGAAGACGACAATCCTGCAACTGGGCTTTTAAGATACGTGCGTGAGTCTGGGATTGATAGTTTAGTATTGGGGTCTTGTTCTTCAAATTGCTTTTTGAGGTATGTTTATTTTCTTGTTTTTGTATTGCATCTAGCTGCTGCATATTTTTTTTTTAAATGTTGCCAGTTATTTCATGAACCTTATTATATATCTTGACCTTGTGTTTTGTATATGATAATTGTTTGTGTCAACTTTCATTTTCTTTTCCAGACTTTACTGTTTGATTTGAATTATATCATAAACAAATCTGTCACCTCTGCTTCCGTTAATCCCATCACCTTCTCTTAGGAAGCTAAAGGGACCAGGGGTACCCACAACCGTGCTAAAGTGTGCTCCTGAAACGTGTAATGTTCATGTTGTATCTAGACGGAAAATCATCTCAATATCAGCTACTAGCTCAGCCTCTATTGGTAAGTCACAGCTGTGCTTGTAGTCATTAGGTACTTTTGCTGAGCGCCCCACCCCACCCCCCCACCCCCCCCTCCCCCCCCCCCCCCCCCCCCGCCCCGCGCCCCCCCACCCCCCCCCCCCCCCCCCCCCAGAGACTACCTCTAGGCACTGGTATTTACTCGCTGATTATAAGAAAAGTTCTGGCCACGTAAATAGACAAATTTCTGAGCCTTATTCTTCTTCGGTAGATTCCAAAGTTGAAGGAACCTTTGAATCATCGTCAGTGACAAACCTCAGTCACCTAGATCCGCACATGGGTCTGTCTATGACTCTGGATGTGGGAAGCTGCAATTCCCTAGCTTCTAGAGAATCTGACCAGGTGACTTGCTTTCTTTATTAATGTCACATGTTCCTTTGCAGAAATATATCCAAGTGAAAAGGTTCATGTTCGAGCATTTTTATTTGAAATTTTTTTCTTTTGCAATCATGTGCAGGCTGAAGTAGAACAGCTACAGCTAGAATTACAAAACACCATTATGATGTACAAAAGAGCTTGTGAAGAGCTTGTTCATACTCAGAACAAGGTTATTCTGATCATTGCATGCAACTTTATATTTCTTCCTACATAACTGACTTTATAATGTGCGGTGGATTTTCTTGTTCTTTGTTTCCCCTTCATGATACTTGAATGAAAAAGCATTAAAGGGAAAGGAAGTTAATCTTTCACTGTAATTTTTTTTTCTTTGATGATATTCAAGAATAAACTCTATGTAAATATACATATGGCATCAATTTTAGAATTCTGAATTTTATGCTCACAAATTCTTCTAATTAAATAAAAATGTGACGGGGGAGGAAAAATGTGAGGAATGGCTTCTGAAAGGAAGTTATAGCTTTATCTCCAGGACCTCTGTTAATGTTTCTTTTTGTAGGTCCAATTACTTTCTTTGGAGTGCCTTGAGGAGGAAAATAAAGTGAATGCTGCCTTAGAAAGAGAAGAAACTTTGAAGAGAATTGCTGCTGAAGAGAAAGCAAGGTATTTGCAAGCCATAGAGGAGGTTGAGGAAGCAAAAGATTTGCTTGCTAAAGAAGCTAATGGAAGACAGATAGCAGAGCGTAATGCCCTCAATGAGTCCTTAGAGAAACAGAAAATTGTAGATGCAGTCTTCTTGAATGACAGAAGGTATAAAAGGTACACTAAGGATGAGATAGAGCTAGCAACAGGTTTCTTCTCTGACAGCAATGTTATTGGTGAAGGAAGTTATGGAAAAGTTTACAAATGCAATCTTGATCATACCCCTGTAGCTGTTAAGGTTTTCTGTCCTGATGCAGTTAACAAAAAACAGGAGTTCTTGAGAGAGGTAACATTGTAGTTTTTATGACTTCAATTTCAATGGGTTTTAAATTTGGTTTCTGGCTTCTTCCATTACAGTTTTTGTAGCTAGCTTCTGCTGTAGAAATGGAAAATATTCATTTTGAAGAATAACTGCCTTTATAGATTTGTTCTGGAACTTGCACAGGAATTCAAAATATTCACTTTGCTCACAATCCCAAATTATTTGCATAATTTTGGTCCTATACAAAGACTTTGTTTATGAATTTGTCATGAATACCATATTAGATGAACTTTCGAAGATTTCCCCCCTACAATTTTGGAGGGGAAGACATCTTTAGGTGTCTTTGCTTTCATTGGGCATGGCACTTCCAATCAAATGCCAAAATGTGAATTATTGCTGGTGGTGAATATTTCACCAGGTCTCAAATTGTTGCTGCCATCATGGCATAAACATTGTTTTCCACTGGTTCTTTGTAGGTTGAAGTTCTAACGCAGTTGCACCACCCACACTTGGTTCTGCTAGTTGGAGCCTGCCCTGATAATGGTTGCCTGGCCTATGAATACTTGGAAAATGGAAGCCTGGAGGAGAATATTTTCCGCCGAAATGGAAAACAATCTCTTCCATGGTTTGTACGGTTCCGTATAGTTTTTGAAGTAGCTTGTGGGCTTGCATTCTTGCACAACTCAAAGCCAGATCCTATTGTCCATAGGGATCTTAAACCGGGTAATATCTTGTTAGACAGAAATTATGTGAGCAAAATTGGAGATGTTGGGCTGGCTAAACTCATTTCAGATGTTGTGCCAGACAACATGACGGAGTACCGAGATTCTATTCTTGCCGGTACTTTCAACTACATGGATCCTGAGTATCAGAGAACTGGGACTGTCCGACCCAAATCAGATTTATATGCTTTTGGAGTTACAGTTCTCCAAGTGTTAACAGCTCGCCATCCCAGTGGACTTGTATTAACTGTTGAAAATGCTATAATGAATGGCTCATTTACTGACATTTTAGATAAGTCAGTTAAAGATTGGCCACTTGCTGAGACAGAGGAACTGGCAAAAATTGCGCTGAAGTGCTCTAGCCTCAGGTGCAGGGACAGACCAGATCTTGATGCAGAAGTTCTGCCGGTTCTCAGAAGACTTGTTGGTGTTGCAGCTGCTAGTGTTGAGGTGGAAAGAGGCAATATTTATGCACCAAGCCACTACTTCTGTCCAATTCTTCAGGTAAGAAGTCATACACATTCAATTATGAAAAGTGTTCTATAATAGTATGGGTCTCATTTGTTTCTCTTCGTGAACGGATCTTGCTTAATGCAGGACTTAATGGATGATCCATACATTGCTGCTGATGGTTTCACGTATGAGCACAGAGCAATCAAGGCTTGGCTTGATAGACACAATATATCACCAGTGACAAAGCTGAGGTTCCAGCATTCTATCTTAACTCCAAACCACACTTTACGTTCAGCCATACAGGAGTGGAGATCACGTGTGATTATGCAAGTGCCCTAAAGGTAATTGAATTATATGTTTACACAACAAAAACTACAAGATGTCAAAGCTTCCCTTGTTGCTTTGCTTTCCATCATGTTGAAATAACAACAAAATTGTGCAGCTGAATTAGATGTAGTTATTGTCGATAGTAGGTTGAAGGAAAAATTACTTGTGCTTCGATATATCAGAAAATTCGACCAAAATTCTTGTAGACGAAAAATTTCGTGATTCTTTTTTTTGTTTTTGCGCGCCGAAGGGTCTATATTATTAAAACTAGTTATTTGACTTGTTATTCATTACAGGTTGGATCAAAAGTTATTTTGAGGAAAAAGATAAATGTGCAGTCATTTTAATATAAAAAAAATATAATTAAAAATTAAAAAGTTAATACATATGTTTAATTAAATAAAGCATGAATCATATATTTAATTAAATAATTTAGGAATAATATATTTAACTAAATTAGAAATTTGAGATGTATATATATTAAGATGTGTAATATCTTATGATGGTCTATGGACCTATGGTTTAATAACTTTGTTTTTCAAAATCAATTTTTTATTTAATTAAATTATTAGAAAAGTAATTGAATAAAATTAAAAAAAATATATATGTAAGTTTGCATCAAAACAACGATAGATAATGTTAGAAAATTTCATAATCTTATTAAAAGACCTAACAAAAATTAAAAAATATTTTATTAAAAAAATATCACAAAACATTTTAAAGTAATTTCAATTAAATTTGAATGCTCATCAGGTCAAGCATGCCGTACAAAAAAAATCAATTTTTAACCTATTCATCTAAAACACTCTTATAACCTGAAAAACTCAATCCCCGACCCTAAAAAAAAAAAAATCAAAATTGATGAAAAAATAGACAAAATTAACCCTCAATCTAATTCTAACTTTTTTTTATAACATGGAACTTCAAAACACCCCAATCATATTTCTCTCGTTAAGAGGATACTTTAACACCAAGTTTGGTTAATTTTATTAATGAAATCTGACAAACCAATCATTTTTTCTCCTCTATTATTTTCTAACAACTCTCTCCTTTTCTTTTCTCAAACTTAGAGATTGAAATATAAAAAAAATAAAATTTTAGATTAAAATGTATCTTTATCAAACTAAAAAAACCAAAAAGGGTTTTTGAACAAATCTTACATCTAGAGGTGCCATCATATTTTTATAAAGGGATGCCATTTTTTTTTTAATTTTGGTCCCTTAACTTTAAATCTCTTACAAATAATGAAGTCAATTTTTATTTTTATTTTTGCAAAATTAAGCATCAATTAAAGTTGAGATTTTTTTTTAGATTACAATAATCTTATAAAAATAAAATTAAAATAAAATTCCTCAGTCCTTAATAAATATAGTATCGAAGAACTAAATCAAAAAAATTAAACAATAAAAAAAGCAAGTGATTGTGCAAATCTATGGTGACTTGTGAGAGAGATTTCTTCTTGACTTAATGAATTGAGTGTCGATATAATATTGCATTTTAAAAACCAATAACATATTTATTAAAAAGATAATTGGGACTAAAAATAGGCTACATTTTGTTAGACATCTTATTGACTTAATTACATAATTGGTGTTTGTACATTAATATTTTTTTCTGCTGAAGTGTTGAAAAGCTTTGATAATAATTGTTGAAAATACTAAATACTCAATTATTTAACCTTTTAAAGTCACATATATATATATATATATATATATATATATATATATATATATTACATGGCCAGAGATTACATGATGAAGATAATATCAAACTATCCTATTTCAGTAAGAATTCTAAATAATATTTTGAGAGTTGTCATCTTGACAACTTATACCTTCTTCTAGTACCTCTATACAATTTAGTTAGTAACACTACTTGGTTGCCATGAGTGTTGTCATGGAAAATGTTTTGATGGCATTATTAAATCTAATCTATTTTCACAAGTCAACATGATAAATTGTTAATTTAGTCTTTTAATCTGATCGAATTTTAAATTAAATTATGTAAAGTTGACCTGGTATGACTTAGTTTACCTAGCAAAATTATTCATAAACAAATTTATAATACCATCATAAAAAAACATTGATCTTCTTAAAAACAATGACATTGTAATAAAATATTTTTTTGAATAAAAGACAACACTAATTAAAATAAAAGTTTATCAAAATTTTCAATCATTTGAAATAAAAAGAAAAAAATATATCTCTCTAATCTAAACTTAATATTATTATTAATACATCAATTTATTGTTTCAACAAAAAGCATTTTTATTAATCAGAAGCACTATTTTTTACATAAAAACTTATTATAATCTCCAAAGCAAGTTTTAAGAATAATAATAAGAAAATGAATAATAATAAAAATATGTCAAAAAATATATGAAAAGAATAGAAGAAACAAAAAATTTGTAGTCACAAACATTTTTTTATGTGTGTGGATATTATGCTTATAATAAATGAAAAGGAATCATTAACGGTCCCATAAAAACCCATTACATCATTTAAGAACTATGCCAAATTAAACAATAAATTAAATATCATGCTAGTATTTTATTTATAGTGCATTTAATAAAAATATAAAAAAATATATATATAGAAAAGTCTAGGTGCTTAGACCTTAAAGATTGGGCTTGCGTGCCTATCCCAACAAAAAAAAGCCTTGCACGTGTGAGTCTGTAAAGTTAAGCATGCCTGACAAATCTTTTTTTAAAAAAATTTATGTTGGAAAACAACAAGTCTTCCTTCTTTTTATTTATTTTTAAATAAAATGGATGACGCGTTACTTATTAGTTCTATTTTTGCCCATCCGAGAAGTGACTAGAAAGTCAGGCTAGAGTTTTAGGACCTAAAAAATTATTTTTAATGTATTTTCATGTAAAATACTAAATAAACACAATAAGAAGCTTAATAAACTAATTTCCATTCCTAAAACACCTCTAAATTAGTCTAAAAGCATAAAATTAAGCCTAAATTTTTTCTTAACCCCAACCCGACTTTTTTAGTAAGAAGGAAGCTCAAAAACACCTCAACAACTCTTTTCTCGTCAAAGACGAACCCATCAATATCAAAATCAATTTTTTTTATTGTTGGAATGTTGCAACTGATCATTTTCTTTCTCATATCTTGTTTTTTAATGACTTTCTTTCTGCTTTTAAATTTCAAGGACTGAAAAGTAAAAATATAAAGTTTATGATTTAAAAGTTTAACCCCCAAAATAAATGGGTAAAAAATAAAAAAAAGTTAAACAATTAAGGAGACAAAGTGTACTTTTCCACGCATCATGAATAATTAAAAATAAAAGATGGACCAATTAAGCGAATTAGTCCACAATACATCTGGTCTACATAAAGAGTGAAAGAAACAATAAAACTTCATCTTATTTTAGTTTATAGTGTAAGAAGTTCTATTTTATATTTCCATTTGGTATTTTTTTGTGCTTAAATATTTTTTAATTGAATTCTATTTTATTTTTTCATTAGGTATTTTTTTGTGCTTAAATATTTTTTAATTGAATCATTTTATGGCCGAATTCTATAAGATAAAGCTTAAGATTGTGATAGAAATATAAATTAAAAAGAGAGAGAACCATGATGGAAAACATGAAGAAAACGCTTGCCAATCTTCAATTCGTTTAAAAAAGTTTTTCAGTCCACCTATTTTCCTTTATCTTCCAATTTATTCACTCTATTTTTTAAATTTTTTTGTTAAAAAAGTTTATTTTTAGTCCCTAAACTTATGAGAGAAGAGAAAACACGTTGGAAAATAATGCAGATTTTAGGTAGCCACATTTTGACAATAAAAAATAATTATCTTAATATCAACAAGTTCTATTTGAATAAATGAGTTCCATTCATGTGTTTTTTAGACCTTCATATTGCTAAAAAAAATGGATTTAGTTGAGAGAATTTTTTTCATATTTTAATTATGTATTTTTGGAATGATTCAAGGGTTTCTAAGTTGAAAGATTAATTTATTGACATGATAGGGATATTTATTAGGTGTTTTTAAATAAACATATGTTAAAAAAAGGAATTTTTGGATAAAAAAAACCCTAGTCTAATTTTTTGACCACCTCTTTGATGATAGAAAATTAACAAGCAAACAACGCGTCATCTCCTTTGTTTATTTATTTGAAAGAAAAATAAATGTCATGTCGTATTTTTTCAAAGAAAATAGCAATGTATCTGAGTCTGGTCTCCATACATTAAGGTTTTTTTTCCAGTAATCAGTCAGATACTAAATTAATGATTAAAAAGATATGGTTTTTTTTTTAAATTTAAATTTTGAGTTTAGTACCCTAGCAAATTTATTAAAATTTTCCGAATGCACTAGATTAATCCGAAGAGTATATCATTAAAACCATATTAATTGACAAACAAATTGTTTCAAGAATATCGTATAAAAGAAACATGCATGATGTTGAATCGTTGACAACTACATCTCATGCATCTAAATCAGTCATCGAAATTCATAAATTCCTCTTGTTTACTTGATAAATGATAATGATAGTATGAGACTGAAATAATAATAATAATAATAATAATAATAATAATAAT
>Ga0325404_1000983_pt1 | contig 29528 bp, 20 predicted proteins | sample PopdelMetagenome_18_FD_205664 | JGI IMG/M metagenome (GOLD analysis project Ga0325404, IMG submission 205664) | Populus deltoides microbial communities from Bellville, Georgia, United States - Xylem-Control-R1 | ecosystem: Host-associated > Plants > Phyllosphere > Stem > Wood/Secondary xylem...
GTGAAGAGGAATTCGTGTCCTTCGATTCCTCCTCTGATAGATTTCTCATATGCCAAGACAAACACAGCTTTCTCACCCTATTGCCAGATTCAATCCTGGTCGTCCAACGTTTTATGTACTGTTTGATGACATGGCAATGAAAGATACCTGACCAGGAGCAGCAGCAGCGATGCAGATGTGTGATTGCCCTTTTCTTAGGTTGGATTTGGGCCCAGCCAAGGTCAGGGGCACCCTGTTTTATATTCCATGGCCCTTGTGGTTGTTCTTTCGTGACATTACTACCCTTTATTTTTTCTTCTCCCGTTTTACTATTCCATATTAAAGTATTTTATTTGGAGATGCGATGATTTCTTTTTAAAGGTTTAATATTTTTTAAAAACAAAACATACCTTTAAAAGGTAAAAAAACATGCTTTTTATAAAAAAAAAAGGCATAAATTACCTCTCATCCAAACACAGACTAAAAAATAAATTACAGAAAAAAATTCATATTATTTTAATAAGAATAAATACATAATTTGACTATTTTTTTAACTAAAAAAATTAAGAATGTTTTAATTACATCTGCGATTTTTAACTAAAAAAGATCCCCATCTCTTTAGATATTAATACTCAGTCAATAAAATATTATAAAACACAAATTTAGAACATCTAATATGTTTAATTTAGAATCAAAATTAATATGTAATTACTATATTACTATTACTATGCAATATTTGGTTTTACCGAGCATTGATGAAGGAGTGTTCTTAGCATTAAAAAAAATCTAAAGATCAATGGCTACACACTCTTAAGGGCATAACTGTCAATGCGATGCAATGCCACTCCCGTTTTGGGCCCGGGCTTTTCCCAAAAACGAAGATCACCGCCTCACGCAAAAGCTAGGAAGACAAAAACGCCCCTCTCAGTCCAAAAGGGACAGACAACTCCAGTCCATCCAAAGCTAACTCATTCTCGTTGACTCAACCACTTTTTCCTTACAAGCCCACATAACACACATTCATTTCAATGCTGAACGTCAAAAATACCAGTCTGACGCTTTGCCACGTGGCTTGCCCAAACTTGACCCCACATATTATCCTCTGGCTCCTTGCCGGGACCCCACAAACCCGTAGCTAAAAATCGCCAGGTGTAACCGTCAACCAAAAAACAACAACTGCACCCAACAGATCACCGAAACAGAAAAACAATTTTCAAATTCACTCTCTCAAAAACTCTCTCCCCCCTCCCTTTCCTCCCTCTATGAAATAAAAAAAGAAAAGAAAAGAAAAGAAAAGAAAATCAACAAGTCTCCTCACTCTCTCCCCCCCTACACTTTAGTTACTTTCTCTTTGAAACTTGAAAAGAGAGATTCAATTTTCTCTCTCATTTTCTCTGTTTTTCTGAGCTTCCAAACAGAAAGTGGAGGAGAGATAGAGAGAGGAGACTATCAAATGTGATGGGAAGTGGACTCTCCACACTCTTCCCTTGCTTCAAACCGCCAAACAACAACCAACAGGACTTGATTTTCACTGCTTCTGAGCCGTTAGATGAAACCCTAGGCCACTCATTCTGTTACGTCCGATCTTCTAACCGCTTTCTCTCTCCTACTCCCTCCGATCGCTTTGTCTCTCCTTCCCACTCTCTCCGTTTCTCACCGGCCCGGCCCGTACCCGAAACCGGCTTCAAGTCCATTTCCGGTGCTTCCGTTTCTGCTAACACCTCCACTCCTAGAACCGTCCTCCAACTTGACAATATTTACGACGATGCCATTGATGTTATTAATTCTTCGAACAATACTGGCGGCTTTGTTACTTATTCTGCTGGAGGTGCAAGGGCTAATAATACTGGCAGTATTGTGAATAATGTGAATGGATTTGAGAGCACGGCGTCGTTTAGCGCGTTGCCGTTACAGCCAGTGCCACGTGGAGGGGGAGGGTTTTTTTTGTCGGGTCCGATTGAGAGAGGCGCATTGTCGGGTCCGCTTGACCCGAGTACGAGTGGAACAACCGATGGAAGTGGCGGGCGGGTGCATTTCTCGGCTCCACTTGGTGGCATTTATGTAAAAAACAAGAAGAGGAGGGGGAAGGGCATGTCGGGGTTTAAGAAGGCTATGTATCGGAATATTTCGGAGAAGAGCCGGCCGTGGGTTGTTCCGGTGTTGAATTTCGTGAACCGGAGGGAGAATTCGGGGACTGTAGGGGAGATGGAGGGGAGAGAAGAAGGGGAAAACGTGCAGTGGGCGTTAGGGAAGGCAGGAGAGGATAGGGTGCACGTGGTTGTATCGGAGGAACACGGGTGGTTGTTTGTTGGGATTTATGATGGGTTTAACGGACCTGATGCGCCGGAGTTCTTGATGGGGAATCTATATAGAGCTGTTTTTAATGAACTTCAAGGTTTGTTTTGGGAGGTTGTTGAAGAGGAGCCTCAAGATACTATTCATGTGGAAGGAATTGAAAATAAAACAGACCCATTAGTGGAAAAGAGTGGTGCAAGTGACGTGAAGGATCTAATTGTCAAAAGTGAATGCAACTTGGTGTCAAAAGCGGATCCATTAGAGGAAATTTATGTTAAAAAGGACGGCGACGGCTTATCTTGTGGAATGGAATCTAATGCGGTAAATCAGGATAGAGTGAAGAGGGTTACATTTCAACCAGAGGAGACGGAGGGGACAGCTAGTACCCGGAGGAGGCGGTTATGGGAGTTCCTAGCGGAGGATGATCTGGAAGATGGGCTTGATCTTTCCGGGTCTGATAGATTTGCCTTTTCTGTTGATGATGCGATTAGTGTAGGTAATGCAGGGTCAGCTGTTAGCAGAAGGTGGTTACTGTTGTCAAAATTGAAACAAGGTTTGTCGAAACATAAGGAGAGAAAGTTGTTTCCGTGGAAGTTCGGATTGGAGGGTAAGGGGAAGGTGGAGGTGGAGAGTAGTAAAGTAGAGGAAAGGGTTTTGAAGAGGAAATGGAAGGCGGGACCTGTCGACCATGATTTGGTTTTGGGGGCTTTGTCAAGGGCGTTAGAGGTGACTGAATTAGCGTACTTGGACATGACAGATAAGGTGTTGGATACCAATCCGGAGTTGGCATTGATGGGCTCGTGTTTGCTGGCTGTGTTGATGAGGGATGAAGATGTGTATGTGATGAATGTGGGTGATAGCAGGGCAATTGTTGCCCAGTATGAGCCACAAGAAGTTGGTTCTAGTGTGTGTGAAAATGAACTGAGCACGGAGGCAATAATTGAAACGAGATTGACTGCATTGCAGCTATCTACTGATCACAGCACAAGCATTGAAGAAGTAAGTTTTCAATTCTGGTAAATCAACTTTACTTGGCTCATCTAGTTTTATTAATGGTTGTATGCTGTCTTTGATTACTGCCGACTACCTAGTTGTATATGATGTTGACTTTATATTGGTAGAAATTCCATGGTGGGCTGGCTTTGTATGTTAACTAGTTAATAATCTTACTTTTTCCTTGAACAGTGGCTGGTGCTTAGAATCATTAGGATAATACTGGTATTGCTATTCATATATTTGCTTTGATTTTTACTATCATGTTGCACAATAAGCTCCATGAAGTTATGTGCAAAGGTGTCTAGAATTTCAGTTTAAGAAATATTTTCTTTAGATCCTTAAGCTGATCTATGAGTAACATCTAGTCATCAGGGTGTTTGTTGAGTCTTTCAAATGCAGGACGGTATCCATATCCTACAACAGTTTCATGCATTTCTGTAGTTATTTGCTTTTTTCCTTCAGTATCTTAGTGATGCCAGTTCTCTACTTGGAATGTTACTTAAATGCCCAAGGTTAGATTTTGATACTTTGATGTGGTATGACTCTTTGGTTCCACATTCATACCTTTTTGACTCTTTTCTTTCTAGTTTTGACAGTTTGGCTTTACGACTTACAATCATAGATTGGAGGGCATCTTTAGTTGTCTTTTCAAGCAATCCTCTTTCCTCGAGAACCTTGCACTAACCCTTAATGATGCCAAGAAACTATTTATCCTGTGATTTTTTAGCTCTCGATGTTGATTCCTTAATTACTAGAACTTGGGATATTAAAGCATGATCCCGGGAGAATTTATTGCTCTTTTGACCTTGCTTGTTGTATGACAAGTTGCAGGCTGACTTGTTTTTCCCTTTTTTGTTTTACCATAGTTGTTTTAAAGTGTATGCTCTATTTTGACTTGTAGATTTTAGATGTTGTAAAAAATCTCATTCTTTAACATGTGGACATGATATTTAAACAATCTGAAATTTGGAAATTATATTCTGCAGTTCCTCTTATTTTACTGTTTGCTAAACAAAAGCATTTTGCATTTGAAACTTTTATATCACAATTAAATTGTTAGAATAAATCTGCCTCGTTTTGTTTCATGTTATGGAGTGGCATGCCACATATCCTCTCCTTTTCATTGTACTTTCCCTGTTTGTTATTTTATATCTTCTTTTAGGATAGGAACACGGGAGATGCATGGAAGCTTCCTTGTAAGTTTCATTTTCATAGCTGGCCAGTGTTTGGAATGTTGGATGCTTCCTTTGTCAATCTCAATTCAATTTGTTATTTTGTTTGCATTTCCTAGTATTTGGCAGTTTCTCAATGAACGTCAATCTTTGTTTGTTGCTTAAAATTAATTGCACCAAGTATAATTTTCCCCTCCTCCAGTGGTTGTGTCCGGGTAGAAGATTTACTGCAAGGAGCAGCCTTGTCTTTGTAGACATTTGATTGGAACTTTCTTGGAAAGTCAAGTAGCAAACTGATTCTGTATCATGTGCTTATAGTTCTAGAGCATGGCCATATCTCAACAGGAGGTGACATAACACTTCCATCAAAGGTGCACAGTTAGCTATAAGCTCACCTTGCATAAATATAGAAGTTTGTTGCTTTAGTGACTGTTTGCGCTAGTCTAGTACAGTTGTGGCCTCCTTGCACTTTGGCAATCTGCTGCTTGCTAAACTAAAAGATATTATTCTTCTATGGTCCATCAAGTTGTGCTTAGGGCATATATGTTCAAGTGTGATGTAGGCTGTAATATATTAGTATATTTGTGTGATGGAATCATTTCCATTTGGTGCAAATGCTCATTACATTTTCTTGAGCTGTTTTTTGTGTTAGTTACATGAATACATAATAATTTTTCCCATCAATTCAAATTATTGTCAAAACTTGTAAATACCTCAAATCTGTCTTCTCTGTCCTTTTAAGGCTGATAGAGTAATTAAGAAGAAATTCTTATGTTGTAATTTGATGGACATTAAAGAGACTTAGTAATTTGATGACATTAAAGAGCTTGAATTGACAGATAGGATATTCTGTTTTAGAGAACTTTTTTTTTATGGTCATCACCATGTATGGAGGCTGTTAGAGTGATGGGTTCTAATGATAGGTCCCAAGGTTTGTTTGCAACTTCAAAACTAGCTGGCAGGGACACATGTTTATGTCTGGAAGAGGTACTTGTATGGAAATAGTTGATGCCTTTAACGTTGCATGAAAGTTTGAGAGCCTTGCTATTTAGCGTAGAGAATTAAGCATCTGAACTTGCTATGACTTTGCTGTTGTGGTTGAACCACACAATTACTTTATCACTGTCTTGTTCTGGAATTATTGAAGTGTGTTGCCGTATTTCCTATATTTTTGTCTGGTAGCATGAAGATTTGCCACCTGTATATATTTTCTGTGATGAGGGGTAGATATTCAAATTTCTGTTACACTTGGAAAAAAGAAAAAAAGGATCTGCTTCATCATGTGTAGCATCAATTATAACTTTTTAATCTTTATCCTGTTGTGAGTCTTGTTATTGATAGATGAAGTGGCTGATAAGTTTTCCTCTTCGCTACTTATGCAGGAAGTCATTAGAATCAAGAATGAGCACCCAGATGATAACCAATGTATTGTGAATGACAGGGTGAAAGGTCGTTTGAAGGTTACCAGAGCCTTTGGGGCTGGATTTCTGAAAAGGGTATGTGAAACAAGTTTTTAGACTCTGTTTTGCTGAAAATACTTATTAGGAAGATGTTTTCCTCCATTTTTCAGTGTGAAACAAATTATGAAAAATATTTTCCAGTTAACTCCTAAATAGTTACAATTTGGAGGAAAATATTTTAACCTTATGAAGGAGGGGAAAGTATTTTCCGTGATGCTATAACTCATGATATTCATCAACACCACCACCACCACCACCACCTCAGTCCCACCACCACCACCCACCCCACCATAATCTTCCACCACCACCACCACCACCACCACCACCACCACCATAACCACTATCAACACAACCATGGCCCCACCACCATCAGCCAACATCTTATTACTAATATAATTACTATTTAATCACCATCCCACCATAACTCTCTAACTCCATTACCACCACCACCTCCACTATTTTTGCCACTGCCACCACAACCACCTTGTTATTAAATTAATTATCATTTTATCATTATTGTCACAATCACCACCATTACAACAACTATTATCCTCTGACCACCACCATTATCATCAATTTTATTAGTATTATAAATGCTATAATTGTAACCATCATTAACGCTACCACAATAGCTATCAGCACTACTACCAGCTTCATTACAATCATTGCAGTTTTTCTCATCTTATTATCCTTGATATATCCAAATGATGGAAAACAACTCATTTTTCAGGAAAATGTTTTCCTTGGGAAAATATTTTTTTGCAAAACAAACGTGCCTTTAACATAGATATTTTTCTCAGTTGAGGATCTTGTGTTATTGATGCTTATTGACTTACATAACAATTTATGTTGGCACAGCCCAAGTTGAATGATGCCTTGCTGGAAATGTTTCGAAATGAGTATATTGGCACCGCACCATACATATCCTGTTCACCTTCTCTTCATCATCATCAACTGTGTCCAAGAGATCAGTTTTTAGTCCTCTCTTCTGATGGATTATATCAGTATCTGACAAATCAGGAAGTGGTTTTTCATGTTGAGAGTTTCATGGAGAAGTTTCCTGATGGAGACCCTGCACAGCACCTGATAGAGGAGCTTCTTTCTCGTGCAGCCAAGAAAGCTGGTACACCTACTTATTTTTTTCTGCTAGTCATATCAATTGCTTGATACCACATCCACTTTTACTTGTATATAATGTGGAGAAACATTTCAGGTTCACAGAAAGCCTGGTAGAAAAATGTAGGGTACCCAATGCCCTACCCACATAATTAAAAACTTCTCTATATTAATAAGATGGGAGGTGATGTTGCGTTGTAATTTCTGCCACCCCACTTATGTGATTCTGCAAACTTGTGTAGCAGATATTAGATCAACTCTACTTTTATCTAGGGACCAGCCTTTGCTCTTCATGCTTTCCTGTTCTGCCCTCTGAATCCTGGTTTTGATATTTGCTTGCTATGTGATTGCGAATAATATTCTACAACTTGGGTCTTCAAGGGGGGTTATGGTTCTCTCACTATTCTTGTTATGGTTCTCCCACTAATCGTGTTTTCCATTTGTTTTTTTTCTTATAATATATCAAAATGCCAAGTTTGTTAAGAGATGCAAACTATTTCTGGGGATTTTCTTTGAACATTATTCATTATTTATTGATGTGGAATAAATAAGACTGGTACATTCTATTCTTCATGTTTATCATAGTTTAAGCTTTCTAGTTGATTCATGTACTGTATTTTCCAACTGTTTGAGCAGTGCTGATTTTCAACACCCATGGACTGTCTGCAGGAATGGATTTCCATGAATTACTGGACATCCCGCAAGGGGATCGCCGAAAGTACCATGATGATGTTACCGTTATGGTAATATCACTTGAAGGAAGAATTTGGAAGTCATCGGGGAAGTACCTTTAAAAGTCTTGGTGCACTGGACAGTGTTTTCCATTCCCGATGACCTTTCTACACAATATGGGATGCAGTTCCAATTCTCAAGTCGATTTTTTGGTAAGCAGTGACCCATTTTTCATGGGTCATGGAAATTTGCTTGGGGTGGTATACGGTTAACAGGGGTGAAGTCCAAATGATATGGGCAAATATTAATGCCAGGTAGCTGTCTATAGCTCGTAGATGTCCCGAGGAAATGATGGGGGTTAGCAAATGCTCTAGGAATTGAAAAAAGAAAAGGAAGTTCCTATTCCTTCTTCGTTTAGACAGATGTTTGCTCAGGTGGAGGCTTTCTCCATTCCTAGTTGCCTTCATTTTTCGTTCTTTTCATTTCATTTTTCTTCTTCTTTTAGAGCAAAAAGAAAGAGGGGGGGGGGGGGGGGGGGGGTGGTTGTAATCTGGGGTTGGGGGTGGGTATACTGAACTAGGAGAATGCCTAGTTAAAGGTGAGTTGTAATTTTGAAGGTGGATTTCTCCACTGCGGTTTAATAGAAAAAAGGAGGTTTCTACACATTCCTTGTGTGGAATTTTTATCTTCTGCCTGTACAAACAAATTGTTGCAGAAGGCCACACTTCTCAGCAGCAACTGCCCCAAAGGGAACCGAAAGCTGTAATTACAGTATGAAATAAGGATGGATGTAGGGGATGAAGAAGTGAGGAGGTAGTTCTATTTCCACGGTGCGGTTTGGTTTGGCTTCCACGAGGTTCGTTCATCACATTACTTCTGATTTGAGTCATTAAATTTAATGTAAAATAGTTAGCATTCAAACAAATGTTTGGTTAAGATTAAAAAGATTGTTAACCATCTTATGTAGGCCTTTGTTATAATTAAATTGAAGGCATCATAGCAATTATCAGATTGTGCTTCAAAAATTCATTTTTGACTCAATAATTGTGATGCTTGCATGCGATGAAACACGTAATTGCAATCCATCTTCAAGAATACAAATAATAATGATCACAAACAAAAAGAGCAGCTTGATCTATTTATTTAAACAATTAGGAAGTATCATTGAGTGCATTTGGCATGAATATAATTGCAGTTGCCTCAAAATAGCCATTAGCAAACACCATCATCGTATTTCATATATATCTCAATAACATTTTCCAGCATCCAGAATAAATTGAAACCAAACAAGCACCCACAGAACAGAAGCACCATGATGGCGCGCATCCTATTTCATCTGATGTCATACAGTAGGACGAATTTCCACGCACCATCTGGGCTGTGCAGTTACATTGCGGTTCATGCTGTAACCGAAGACGGAATCCTTGATTGCACCCAGGTTACTAAATCCTCCCGAGTGGCCACGAAATGACCTGCTCTCTCTTCACTCTGCCTAAAAGGTGCTGCAAGTTTCTTCACATGGGAATCAAATGAATTGGCTAAGCCTTGTGAGAACTTGTGAGTTCCTGAACCCGTGTGAGCTGAAAATAACTCCGGCAATTCCTCATTGCGCTGCACGAATTTGGTCAAGGTCCCCATCCACTCTTCAAGTGCAGTGTGAGCTGCACCCACTGACAGTGAGCGCACATCCAAACTCCACTCCTTTACAGTCTTGTGGTGTAAATCTGGGTATAATCCGTAAAGGGTTCCCAGATAGAGCAGCTCATGTGCTCTCCCATGAAGATCTCTCTTCCTACATATATCTATTAAGCAATTACAAAAGGGTCTTCTTGTTTCCACCACGGCGCCGCTGACAACAGCCCTAAACTCCTCTTTTAGGGTCTCAAAGCTAGTTTCTTCTTCTTCAATCAATCTCACAAGGGCAACCAACCTTGGATTAGCTTGCTTCAAACAAGCTAGGACCTTAGCAACATCCTCACTCTCATCACATAACGATACAACAGAGAGCAGGCACCCACAAAACCTATCGTCCAGCTTAACACCTCCATCAATCGCAACATTAAAAACTTTAACCAAATCATCAATTCTTCTTGCCTTCCCTAAGCACTGAACCAAACAAGTGCAACCCATTATATTAAGCCCAACACCCAACTTAGACATCTCTTCGAACAACTCCATTGATTTATCAGCATTCCCTCCACTGCCATATATATTTAGCATAGCAGTGAAAGTCCAACTATCTGGCCTACATTTCTCTGATCTCTTCATATCCTCAAACAACATCTCGGCCTCCTCAACGAGGCCAAGATCTGCGCACATGTTCAACAACGTATTGTATAAAATGAAATCCATTGGCCAGTTATTTGACCTCATTCGTTCCCATAAATCCATGGCATCCTTGGCCCACCTAGCCTTACCATAAATCTTAGCTAGTGCAGTTAGTGTTTTCTCACTCGGGGTTAGCCCTGAGTCCACCATCTCCTCAAATAAACTTCTAGCCAAGCCAGGCTTCCCTGCCTTGCCCATTGCCTCCAACAATGTATTATACACAACCAAATTAGGCTGCACGCCAAGAGACTTCATTTCTTGCAAAACATACCTAATGCCATCATAATCTCCAGCCTCACCAAACATCTTTGCCAATACAGAGAATGTTATAGGGTCGGGTTTCCACCCACTAGCTACCCCTCTCTCATACAAACTTAAAACCTCTTCAACCTTGCCTAATTTAGCATAAACATCTAAAATAGCAGAATATGTGACCTCATCAGGCATTAATCCAGTTTTATACATTCTTTCAAACCACTCCACAGCCTTATCAAACCTACTGCATTTTTTAGCACAAGTAATAATAGTTGAATAAGTAATGTTATCAAGCTGAATCTCATTGCTTACCATCTCATTAGCAAGCTCCTCAATGATATCAAACTGCAACCCGTACCTCAAAGACTTCATTGTGACATTGTAGAATATGGTTTCCATGGGAAATACATTCCGGGTCTTGATCCAGTTGAAGAAAAGATGAGTCTTTTGCCATGGCCTCAAGCTATTGAGTATCAAGAGAGCATTTTCTCTAGTTGGTGGGTATGGGATTGTCTCAAGAACAGACTCAAACTCATCCTCACCAGAACCACAATCATTCAGCTTCTTCGCAAAGAGTTTCAACTCTCTAATTTGAGGATTGTAAGAATAAAGAGACTTCTTTTGCCTTTGAAGTGAAAGCACTGACCTTTTTGGTCTTGTGGGGTTGACCCATGTGGACTTGGGTTTTGACAAGAGTTGAGCTTTATGGTCTTTGGTGGAGAGAGTGGTTGCGGAGAGAGGCTTGAGTTGGTCAGATAAAGAAGGGTTTTTGGGGCTGGGTGATTCTGAGAGATTTTGTGGTGGTTTTGTAGAGGATGATGTTTCTGAGGTGGAAGAGTTGCAAGAAATGGCGAGTCTTTTCTTGGTGGGGTTATGCCTGATTGGTGAAGTGAAGAAAATGGGTCTCTTTGTATCTGATTTTGGTATTGTAAAATGGACATCGAGAGCTGTAGAAAGACTGGCAGCCATGACTCCGGCGCAGGGAGCACTCCCTGGTTGAAGAAAATATCTATCAGTTCAGTTGGAGCGGGAGATGTTTATGCCCCTCTCGATATTTTTGGACACCTTATCTTAATCTAGATGGATACTGAAGAGGAGAGAAGCCCTATATAATCAAGTTGAGGGGTAAAAAGATAAAAAAAAAATTTGGTTATAGATCCACCTATAAGGTGGAGAGCCTTAACCGGATGTGTGGTAACAGGGAAGCCCGAAAGCTGTTCCCGTCCCTGTCAGGGGAGATGCCAACCATCTCTCCTTTCTACGAACACGAAATTCTCTCCTGGAGAAGGCATTAAAAAAGAGGGCAGATATTGTCAACTGAACGATGTGGGATTTCCAGCATGTGGGCTTAAGCCTTGGCTTTGGTTGACTAGTCCTAAATCATGGAATATTGTTTTAGTGCAAAATTTGGAAGAAATCAAAACTGCTGCCTCGAGTATGAAAGATTATGGAAGTGGAGGAACATGTATCTTGGGTTCAGACACAGAACTCTTGGAGTTGGATATATTTGGTTAAACTCTTTTAATTTATGCACGTCTGAGAGAGCTTGCCTTTTATTATTATATTATGTTAAGTGGGGAAAAAAAATCAGTTTTGGGCCGTCCTAATCAAATCCATCGTCCTCTGTCACAGTGAGCTACTCCTCAGAGAGAGACAAGTAGGCACCATGTGATGGTAAGGGCGGCAAACATTACTAGCGAGTTTGGGACTGAAGTTGTGAGCATTTTGTTAAATAAAATTCCAAGTGGTTCCTCTCTTCTGTCTACAGTTTGGATAACCACCGTAGCTCATAACAGTGACAGCTTTGAAACAACAAAAGATATCTGCTTTAATTTTGCATTTTGATGGTAGCACAACATTCCTCTTCATCGTTGGATACATGAAACCCCAATAGAACATTACCAGCTACTTGGTATATCCCAAAAATATACTGGTGGTGACTATCCCTCTGCAAAGCAATTTATAACTCTGTCAAAACACGAGTTTGTGAAACATCCACTACCCCTCAATGCGAGGATCCCTTGAAAGGGGAACCCAGCAAACCCTTGACATGATTCTCGACTTGTTTCCGGATGAAAGAATAAGGCAACTTCTCAATCACCTCAGCACCAAAGGAAAATACAAGAGCTTTTCGAGCCGTCTCTAGGTCAATGCCACGTGCCTGAAAGTAGAAGAGTTGGGTTTCTTCCAGATCACTTATTGCAGCTCCATGGGAGCACTTGACATCATCTGCAATAATTTGGAGATTGGGTTTGACATTCACAGTTGCACGGGGTTCAAGGAGGAGGCTCCTTGTTAATTGTCCCGCATCTGTCTGCTGTGCATATCTGCAGAAAAGAAATATAGTTCTATGAAAGGCATACACCAAGAAGGACCAACCAATAAGATGCTTTGCACTTGCTATATCAGCGAGTAAAATGTACAAGGTAACTGATAGAATGAAATTAACTAATCAGTATTCTCTCCTGCCATTCTTTACCAACGAAACACTGAGCATCCTTTGGAGCGCTGAATGCGAGTACAACTTAAAATTTGTACTTTCATCTTTCCTCTTCCAGACACATGTTTAGACCAATTGACGCATGTTAGACCAATTGAAAGTAAAATACTTCCAACTCTATAAATTCTCATAACTATTTTGAACAAAAATGTCAAGGAGCTTGACAAGCTTGCAGCAACAATTTAGTGAAAGAAGCTCCATAAAATTACTGTATTTGAGTTATCATTGCATTAAAATTAGGTGCAATCATGTGAAACAGTCGTCATGATAGGCATTATAATTATTTACCTAGAATTCAAATCAATAAAATTTCAGGAATATCCAAAACATGAGGACGGGAATAGTAATGAGGCATCAGAAAGATAAAGATTAACAAACAATGAAGCAAAAAAAATATAAATGTTATAACAAAAACCACATATGATGGGACACAACAGCCTTACCTGTTAACCTTTACATTCCCATCAAAGACAGCTTGTCCTTGTGAATGAGCAACAATACACTTGTGAAGTTGCTGAGAATAACCTCTTGGATGGTCCAAGACTAGCCTACTGTGTAAATCTTGTGTTTGATCACCAACAGACAAGTGGAAAGTTGACAACTCTGTTGCTGTATCTGGGCCCAATTGTTGAACATGGAGATTGTGCCTACTCAATTTCCCGCCAGTGCTTACCTCTACAAGCTCATAGGAACTAGCTGCTTCCTGCAAATGATCCACTTGAAGTCAAATTTATTGTACCTGGGTAAATTCATCATCCGAAGATAAAGTCAAATTCATTGTTGCTGGATAAATTCATCACCCGAAAATCATTGAATAGGCCTGAGAATTAACAGAGGTAAAATATGCACTAGCATTATCGTAATGTTTACATTCTTCTATTGAATTAATGACTTATTATGAATAATTTCAGCGCCACTTCCATGACCAAAAGGTGCCAACAGAAGCACACCAAGCAAGAAATACCAACTGAAATCACTAGAGCTCAAGCAATTTACTAGTAAGAACCTGATTAATTTATAATATAAAAGGCCCATTGTCATCTCACGTTTTGAGCAAATTTAAAAAAAAGAAACATGTTTCCTTGAGACATTCCCAAAAGATAGGCTTCATGATAAATTTGTCAGAAAGCACTAAAAACAGTGCAAGCCAAATATGGGAAGCACACAAGTGACACCCCGGCCAAGGAAGTAAACCAAAACAAAACCACCAAAAGTCAAGAAAAGAATAGCAAGTACTAACAATCCAGGTAAGATTTAATCTGAAAATCAAAGATTTGAGTGAATAAGAGGAAGATTTAAGACATTCCCACGTCTCATTCCAAAAGCACCATGTGAGAAACAAAACACAGAACCTATTCAAACTTGTTGCTAACACCTAGCAACATTAAAACCAAAATTAACATTTCCTGAAGAAATACACTTTAAATAACCTGCTACCTTCATATTCCCTTTAACTAAGTGAGTTTCTAAGGTAAAGATATAAAACTCAAAGACAAATTTAACCACTCTACATGACAAGCCCTCTATTTTGAAATCCATATCTATATTCTCACCCTAAACCTCAATGGCTTTACATAAACACGAGAAGATTCCCATGAAACCAGCAATATTTCTACACGTACCATAGTTTTCAAAGGCCGACAGTATTCTCAGGTAATCCTAAACACTTTAAAGCAAACTCCATCCAGCAGATTAAGATAATGCTCTAGGTTATCAGCAAGAAACAACCTAAAAAAGCTCAAGGTCAATCCAATTTTGGTCTTGAAAACAACACAGATCAGTTCCAACTAACCTAATATACCCTTCAGATTCATTCCCATCATCCTTTTTCGACGCATCAAGTCTACACTAGAAGCAGGACAATTAACCATCCTTGTCATTCAACTAGCATGCATGCATGCAAGCAAGTCCTCAGTTTCAGTTAACATCCACAATGGACTCTACCAAATATATGCCACCACCAAATATCATGGCATAGTTAGAGTTAACCAAACCAAATTATGAATATTAACTAAATTAATCAAGTGAACAGAAATATTCCAGAGAAGTAGATACCAAAGGCTCGGAAACCTCAAGCTTTTTTGTGCCTAAGCAATTCCTCAACTAATGCAACAGCCAGCAGCAACTCCTAAGTAATCCCGGGCACATGGCTAGTCACAAGAACTCCCAGTTTTGAAGAAAATGGCTTCCTAATTGCCATTTATCCATCTCTAAAACACCTCTCATGACAGACACTGTTGAAAAATAAAAAAACACATTTGGCACGATCATAAAGAGAAGCATGTACCAGATCAATTTGGTGAACAAAACATTCCCCAAGCTATAACATAGAAGAAAATGGAAAAAAAAAGAAAGGTAAACGACCATTCCAACCCGATTGGATATCATGAACAAAAGTAGGCACTCCTAATAACACAGAAAGCATACTCTACTTGGATGCAAGAGCATTTTCCCATCCCACAGCAACTGCCTCAAAGAGAAGTGAACTAAATTATAATAATTGGAATTGTTTTGGTAAGAGATAAAGGATTTAAACACATGAGAATGAAACACAAAAATGATGGATGCTTTCCTCAGGAAGGAACAGAAATAATCAATGCAAAAACCTCAGACCAAGATCTGCCCTCACTCATATCATTGACGTGCAACATGAACTCAAGTCACTTCTTGTGGGTTAGGGTTGAGAGGATGGGTGAGGAGGAGCTTATCAGATGACAAGAGCAACCAAATGTTTTTGGTAAAGACTCACTTAGGGAAGAATCTCTATTCAGATTGCTCATACCAACACAAAACTGTCTCTAGATAAAAAAATGCTCATTGAAGTCAAAATTAGTTCAATCTAATAATTATACACAATCTCTCTCACAACATCATCTGTTAGCAAGAGGCATCATTACTTCTCCTCAAAGGCAAACCTGTCTCCCACCACCCCTTGTCTCCTTATATATTATTGAAAGAACTGTTTCTCTCAAAACAGTCTTCATTCTAAATCCTAACCCACAGCATTACGAACAAATCACAAGAAAGGAATGGTGAATTTTGTCTTTGGAACAATGATGATGACCTCCATATAAAGAAAACTGCTGCTTCATCTGAGGGCCCTGCTTCAGAGTTAAGAATAGTCAAATACAGAATCCTTTTCGGGATCTAAAATTGAAAACCATTCATTGAATTGCAGTTTTGGAAACACTCAGCCAAAAACAAAGAAGTGCATAGCCAACTTCCTTAATTATGTCCTTTTGCTCCATATGAAACTTCACTTCAGTATGTCAAGTTTTCATTATATAATATCTCGAATCATTCAAAAAGTGTTAAAACATCAGAATTGGTAACGAAATAATAGATGGCTTCTAACAATTCCACTAACAAGAATTACATGATTATTTGATTAATGAGATTCTTATTTTACTTGGTGTTCCATAAAAACCTTTCTTTAACTCAGCAACATATGCAAGTGCAATTGTGTTGAAACATGAAACTAATTATACAGCAATTTGACCCGTTTACACGCGCATTGAGCTCATTTCCATATCCTCCTAATATGATTATATTCTTCTCATGCTATGTTTAGCTAGTTACTAAACAAGAAAAGAAAAGAAAGAAAGCAAAAAATATCCAACAAAAAAAAAAAAAAAAAAAAAAAAAGAAAGAAAGAAAGAAAGAAAAGAAAAACCTCCAAAAGAAATCACCTGTCGCACTGCAGTCCACTTTATATGAGCAGAATTTAAGGATTGACTCTGCACATAAGAATGCCGAACCTTTGCTCCTTTCCCAATCACCACTTCTAGAACAGGATTCGCCCAATAACGCTTATCATCATTCCCCTCTTTACTCATAAACTCCTCAATTATCCCAACCTCCCCTCCCTCCTCCACCACTACAAACACCCTCGGATTCGAAACTGGCAACTTTTTAGACCCCTCCTCTCCTCCCTCGACTGAAACATACTTAAAATGGATTGGATTGTCCACCTTTACACCAGCAGGAACATAAACCACTGTCATAATAGGAGTTCCTAATCCATTAACTGACCAAAACAAATCACCCCATTCAAAATCACCTACAAACTCCAATACCCTTTTGGCAATTCTATCACTAGAATCACTCAACAAACCACCTACATAAACCCCATCAGGTAAAGTAGACACCTTTGACATAGAATTTAACACAAACCCATCAGCAATAACAATATTAGGCAAGAGGGTATTCCCATTAATGCTTGGTAAATAATCTAATTGTGGTGGTTTGGTGATTGGAATGATTTGTGAGTGCCTGATGAATGAAGTATCGGTGAACCTAAAGGGCTCATCTTTACGAGAAGGCCAGGAAGTAGAGAGAAGAGATTCAGAGGAGGAATCTCTGAGTTTTTGAAGAGAGACAGAAGGAGAAAGGGAGTCTTCAAGAGTCTCGGCTAATTGAAGAACAAAAGGGTCAGAGAAACTTGCTTGTGTTATTGGGGTTGTGGAAAGTGAAAAGCTTTTGGGCTTCTGTTTCTGTCTGTGCTTGATTTTGGGTTTAATTGTAAGGGGTGTGTGAATTTGGGGAGTGAAAGCTGAAACAGACATAGATGATGACGATGACGATGCTTCAAATAACAGACTAGATGTTCGAACAAAGACACACAACACAAGTGACAAAGTTGTTGAAACTATAGGATTTTAACTAATAAAAGTACTGTCTTAGTTTTGTAGAATCTCAATCAATAATGCCTTGACTCCCAAGTCAATCACCAATACATGTCCCCTGAGAAGAGGGAGATAGTGAAACCAGAAGTTTGGGGTTATGATGTGAAGCTACCAACTGGCTCTCCAAATATTCCAAAGAATCTTTTGAGTTTTTCTCAATACGTTTTACCTGTCTCAACATGATCGGGCTTTAGTCGTATTGAGGCGAGGCAACGGGACTGAGGACGAGAAGAGGCCCAGCTCAATCTCTAACTCAACCTCAAATCGGATTCATAACCACTAATGAATGGTCTATTGATAAAAAATTAAAACTAAAAATTTTACTTCTCCTTTGATTTCATGTTTAAATCTTGTAGTTGGTAATATTATAGTTATTAAAGAATTATGTTAATATTATAATTATTAAAGAATTATATAATTATTAATTTTAAAGTTTGTGAAATTAGTCCATGAACTGAATATCTACATTAATAATAATAAAAAAAACCAAGGGATGCACAAATCAAATTGCAGCTATCAATTTCGATGCATTTCTACCCTTTTGTATTTTTATTTATGTACTTTACAATCCACTTGAATGCACTCAATTTTCCTTATTTTCCTTTTTGATATAGGCTTCATATCATGCTAGTCCATGCATATGGATCTTCCTCTCGGTCTTGATTTCATAACAAGGTGTTTCTATGAAGGTTAGGCTTGGGTTCTGATCTTAGAACTAGGCTTGAGTATGGCCCATTTCTTCATTCAAGCTAGTTAGTCTGTGGAGCTAACAGCCTCATGATGACGATATCCAAATAGTGGATGGTGGGCTACTTTTGACTGTGGCTTTCGTATTCGTCGACCATCATCCCGTCTGGGTTCAAGTCATCGAGTGCGGAATCTTTGATCCCCTTTGTCCTTTCTTCTTCAATGAAATCAACATTACGTTTGTTCAACAGTCGTTGATAACGCAAAACACGAAGCAAGACATCCAAGAAGCTCTAAAACATTCTGCTATTAAATATTGCTACTTTAGGGAAGAATCGCATGTCATTTTCGATATCAAAGATTATTGTCTGTTTGAGATTTTCTTAACACTCAATGCATTGTTTGACCATAATGGTTAGATTACATATTCTTACCCAGTTGAATCCAATTGTTAAGCTAGTTCATCGCCAGCAGAGAATCTACAAGTCTTGGTCAATATTCTCATATGAAACAAAATCTTTGAATTCTCTACTAATTACTATTAAATAATCATGTTAGGTAGTGTATGATAATGAAATGTGATGTTTTTTCAAAGTATTTTTTATTTAAAAACATATTAAAATAATATTTTTAAATTTTTTTTTGATATCAATATTTAAAATAAAAGAACTTCAAATCTCGATAAAAACACGATGCAGCCATGTGGGCAAACAAGTTTTTTAGTCTATCCTCCAGCAATTACATGTGGAATTAAATACAACAAAAATGCATATAAGTCGCCACTTTAGTGTCCTAACATGTCCCGTACATGAACTCATAGCTGTAGCTTGATTCACAGGCCAAGGTTTCTTTATAGAACTATGAATGATGATTAGGGGGACATTGTTGATTAACATAATATTATTGTAAAGAGAGGGGAGAGGGCAAATGCAAACCTCCTTTGTCCTGTTTCCAAGTTGCCAAATAGGGTTTGGAGGCTGGACCTTTTTTTCCTTTTTAACATTTTCCAAAAGACGAAATTATTACAGTGCATGATCATAGATAGATCATAGATGAAGCCAAAATGACTCACAGGTCACAGGTCTCTCTCTCTCTCTCTCTCTCTCTCAGCACAATAATTTGTTGGATGCAGCCAAAATCATGGGTAGGAGCTTTTCCTTTATGATTATCACTAAGATCCAATCTCCAAAATGCAATCTCACCCACTGATGTGGGACCTGTCCCATCTCTCTCTGTACTGCTCTCTATCTCTCATACGTGGTATTTGTTAGATGATAATATAAATCATATTCTACAACCTCATCTAATAGTTTAAGTTATTAAGTTGAGATGATTATTTGATATGGTATCAGAGCCTTGATGATCAAGTGATCTCGAGTTCGAATCTCACCATCCTCATTTATTTGATAAAAAATTAAGCATAAGGTAATGTGAACCTGTGTAAGTTTCAAGTCCAAAAGGCTTTCACTTAAGGGGGTGTGTTAGATAATAATATAAATCATATCATGAGACCTTATCTAATAACTTAAGTTATTGAGTTGAGATAATTCTTTGACAATTCTAGTAACTGGCCGGAAAAGAAACATCTATGCGACCATTATAACAATGGCGACGGACATGAACTTCTTCCGGCAACTGTAAATGCTTTGATATTGATTCGAGTTTACATTGAAGTTCTAATATTGGGGTTCAAAAAATTCACTAATGATCTATACCTTCCTTAGATTTTGATAATTACTAGCTCGCTCTAAGTCGTAAATTAGACAAAAAAAAAAAATTAACGTGAAACAATATTCACTTTCAATGTGATTTTTAACCCAAAAAAATAAATCAAATCTTAGTTGATATCTTGAAAGCAAGTTTTAATTACAAGAAAAACTCTAATAATTTTACTGTGGATGCATTAAAAAAACATAAAAATAATACATCGCTTATGTATTTTCATGGAAAATTCTTTAAAAATATCATCAAACTTGGCTCTATCAATTAACCTTGAAGCCTCCCGCCGTGAGCCCCTAGACCCTTGCTTAGCTTAAATTACAAATGAAATCATGGTTTGATATAATATGACTTCATTAATTAATTTAACAGGTTAAAAAAAGTGGAAAACTAGTCTAAAAAGTTCCCTAGCTAAAAAAAAAATAACATAATATTATTTTTTTTATAAAAATTAAAACAATAATATATTAAATTAATCTAACTCAACCAGTAAAATTCATGTTTCATTCATAGGCTCAGTTTGCAGTGGCATTCTTCACAGTGTGACCACACTAAAAATCTAGCGACTGGAATCAGTACCACCATGTTTGTCCCTTCACTCTCCCATTCCAAAAATAAAATAGCCATCAAAGTTTCCTTCTCTCTCAGTCGACTACCAACAACAACAGAGAAACAATATCCACAAACCCAGTAGTCGATTCCTCCATCACCAGCCATAGCAACGCCTTCCCTTTTTCCTAGCAGGGGTGTCCTTCGCAGTGTGTCCTCATCAGAGATATATATTAGTGATTATTTATTGTGGATATATTTAGAAAAATAATTAATTTGTGATTGATTTATTTATGTTGTGTAATGGAAAGAAACAAATCAAAATCTGAGTTTTTATTTATCACTACTTCAAACCTCATCCCATAATAATAATAAAAAAAGAAGTAAGGATTATGTTTAATTCATTGTAAAACCCAAATCTCAAATCATTATCCTATGAGTTTTTTTTTCTTCTAATAAATATAAATATTTATTTTAGGTAAAACATTGGCATGTATGCACGCATAATAAATATTTTTATCATTAAAATTAAATAACAATACAATTGGATAAAATATTTAAGAGTAATTTTTATCTTCTATTTAACATAATAAAATCTTTAGAGATTAATTAGAACTCCTGTTTACCATGAAATAAATAAGCGAACACTTCTCTTATTTTTACTTCCCCTGCACATAATTTTGAAAGCAATATATATGGGTGCCCTTGTCTGGTGGCTCTTCAAAGGTCACAGACTTCCTCAACTGTTGACGACAGGGGGCGGGCGGGCGGTGCTAACCATGGTCCAAGGCGCCAAGGGACAAAGGGGCCGAAAGCACAAGACAAAGGGGATAAGGTGGTTCTCATTTTCCAGTCCCCCCACCCCCCACAGAAGAAAGAAAGAGCTATGTGCCCTCTTATTTCTTCCATGATCGATCCTTCACTGAACTTTTCTATGTGCATTTCATTTCACATTTGATTTTATGGGGCTGTATATTGTAAACCACCTCATCAAATGAGACTTTGGAGTCCCCTCTGTGGGTCAGTTTTCTTTTTGTATCTCACCACTTTGAGATTTCGGGGCTAATTCATTCGATCAGAAAGTGGAAAAACAGTCAACTTAGATGGTGGTTGATAACGTGATAAGTGAAATTTTTTTTTTAAAGTGTTATTTTATTTTAAAATACATTAATATAATATATTTTAAATTTTTTAAAACTTATTTATAATATCTATGTATCAAAATAATTCAAAATTACAATAAAAAATTTAATTTAAAGTAAAAAAAATTAAAAAATCTTCAAACACACTCTTAATATAATATGTTTGGCAAGTAAAGCTTGCATTCGTGTATATTTATTATTGTAGTTTATGACGATACTTTTTAAAAATATTTTTTTATTGAAAATATATTAAAATAATATTTTTTAATATTAATATATTAAAATTATAAAAAAAACATTTAAAAAAATCAATTTAATATTTTTTAATATAAAAAATAATTTAAAAAGTACTTTAAGAACTACAACAACGTAAAAAAATTTCCAACAACGTCAAAAAATTTCTTCAAATTTCCAGATATTTCCAGATTAAGCAAGTTACATCTTTGAAAAACAGGATGGAAAGAAACATTGTTAAACTCCTAGCCAAAAAAGAAAGAAAGAAGGAAAGAAAGAGGGATCCAAGAACTTGCCTTTGGATTCTCGACTTAAAAATGGTACTACTTATATAGTTTCCGTACTCCTTGGAATGTCTAAGTGGATGGAGATTGCTGCTGCTGCGTCCCCTTAAATTAACCCTACTGCATTGAAGCTTCAACTCGAAGGTCACATGGAGTCAGGTTCACCAAAACACCCACATAGCTTGCAAAAACAATTTCCGACGATCAAAGAGGAGGATCGTCGGAAAGAAATCGCTTCCTCAAACAAGCACCGGTGGCCTTTGAGAAATTCGTAAGGTTAACATCGATCTATGTAATAATTAAAAAATATTTATTTTAACTATTGCATGATTAAATATAAAACAGTGTGCGGGTAAACCTACGACTACGAGGGTTGCTTATTGCCCGATCGAGGAGTGAAATTCAAGTCTTGCGTTTAGACCCCCAAAAGGGTTTTGCTTACGGATTTTCTTTATTTCATAGCCGCATCAAGTTTGTTCAAGGGTTTGAAATTTATCCGAATTTGCAGAGTTTATATTGCTTGCTAAATCTTACACCTAGCCGACTATATATATATATATATATATATATATATATATATATATATATATATATAGGTGGAAATCCAGGCATGCAATCCATGAGTCAGCATATCGGCTCTCCCTGCTTGCCGCTTTCCCATATGAAAAGAAATGGATTTTCATGACATGTAATTTCCTTTGTAAAGTCTGGCAATAAGAACCCTATCCGATATATTATAAGGATTGAAGGTAATCAAATGCTTTTTCAAATATATATTTTTAGTTTTGTGATGGCTAAGGATTGTAGTTCATTCTCTTTTACAAAATTATATATATTAATTAATTAAAAAACAAGAAAGAAAATAGAAAACCAACCTATACATTATTACATGCCGTTGTCATCCCTGTTAAAAAGGTTAAAAAAACTAAGCAAGCACTTTTAGGACACTCTTTTAGAACAAGGGACCCAGTTTGATGACTCAATCAGTTCCAAAAAGAAAAGAAAAGTGTTTTGTCTGACTCAGAATGACGCGGAGGGAGGTTGGGCGACGAAGAAAACCCAAATTCTCCCATCAATGACAGCTTGACCACTCCACAGTGGCATCCTTAAAGCGAGTTCTACCACCACCCGAAATGGGCGTAGGATTAGCAGAATCTATTGAAAGATTAGAGCTCTCATCTCCTGATAACATGTCAAATTTGTGTTCCTGTGAATCTACAAGTGTTTTTCCTCGGCAAGAACAGAGTGTTGACAGGAAGAGAGGTTTTGTTTTTTTTCTGCAGTTGAATCCAAGATCCCTTGCATTGACAAGTATTTTGCAAACCACGTTGTTTGAATGTTATAAATTGACAATCTTGTAGTCGTTTTTTTTTTAAAAAATTTAATTCAGAACTAAAAATTTGATAAACTTCATTATCTTGTAGTAAGAGAGCAAATCCTCTGTTATAATTATTGGAATTATTTTAAACCTGTAAATAATCTTGTAGTAAGAGGCATGTATAGGGATGTTCAACCCACCATTTCCTTAGAAGAAGAAGAAGAAGATAATATTTTTCTAATATAGAACAATATTTTTATTTTATTTTTTATATGTTTTAATTCATCATAAATTGATAACCACTTGAATCATTGAATTATTAAAAGAATTAAAGCTAAAGAACAATTAAAATTAATTAAAAGTAACGGTCACGAATTATATTGGCGGGAAGGAAAAAGAACAGTAAGGTGTGAACTGAAGTTGTAAAGTAGGTCCCATCCTGTGGAATTTTGGGCACGCTCTAGACAAGCAACCTCTCCACTTTCGGTGTGCAAAAATTTGGACTTTACTGCATACTCCAATCGTATATTATATAAACACACACATTACAATTCCATTGTTACTCTACCAAGCTTCGCCTTCTCTCTTCTTTAATTACACACACACACACACACACAATCTACTCCTTTCTTTTGTCAATCTCTCTTTTTGAAGCCCACAAAAAAAGTTTTTGAGTCCAAACCATTCGAGATTTGCAGTTTTTGAGAGATTCTTGAATGGTCTTGGCTTCTGGTCATAGCAATAGGTTCCGGTTTTGGAAGTTCTAACTAGTTTTTAGACCAAGTTTTTTTTTTCTTGTTGAATTCACTATCTAAATTTGCATTTAAGGCAAATTTCTGGCTTCCGGGTATTGGTTAAAATAAGTTTTTAGATTCATTTCAAACTTCATCTTGTGACTAAATTCTGAGGGGGTTAGTGGGAGTTTAATACTTTAATCATAAGAAAGTCGAGTTTCAAAGGAAAATGATTCAGTTCTACAATGGGTACAACCTGTGGAAGTTGTGCTTGATTCTTGGTAAAAGATCTAGTGTTGATAAGAGCTTTTATTTTTGGATTTTTCAAATCTTTAATAGATACAGTCTGGGGACTTAGCAAGAAACCTTCCTTACTCTACTCTGTTTACTCTGTTTATCTGTTTTTTGTTTTCCTGTTCATTTCTTTTTCACTCTAGGTAGATTGAGATAATGGGAGGGGCTTCATTGCCACCGGGATTTCGTTTTCATCCAACTGATGAGGAATTGGTAGGGTATTACCTGCATAGGAAAGTTGAAGGGCTTGAAATTGAGCTTGAAGTGATCCCCGTGATCGATTTGTACAAATTCGATCCATGGGAGTTGCCAGGTAACTTCTCTTCTAGTAGCCCATCTAATGTTATGTTTATAAGATGTAAAGAGAAAAATTGTTATCGATGATTTGTAATGCTTCGTCAAAGTTTCCTTACTCCTATCCAAGAAATGATTGGCATGAGAATGTGAATAGTCAATGCCCCTTGGTTTGAGAGAGGTAAATATGACGCATACAACGCTACTTGCCTTTTAGATATCTTTGGGATATGGATTGGTTTTTCGTGGGCAAGTTATGACCTAAGCTCAATAAATTCATACGTTGTTGCTTTAGATTTAAATTGTTATGGTTCGAAAGAAGCTTCAGTATTGCTGTCTGAAGTCTGAACACAGATATTTTTTAATATTGGAAAAGCACTTTTTTGTTTTGTTTTCTTTATGCTTGATATCTTTTTTGTTTTTGGATTAATCTGATCTCAAGAATACTTTTATCGGTGGAGCCTTCAACAACTTTTTTCTTGCAAAGTCCGGTTCGGCCGGAAACTTTCATTTTTCAGTAACAGTTTATTCAAAGGAAAGCACTACAAGAAACAGTTCCGCCCTTTAATTTTCATATCACTCTTTTCCTGTCGATCACATTGTTCTCAGAACTTGGAAATCTAACTTAGTTTCAATATGTGATACGCAGAGAAGTCATTCCTGCCGAAACGAGATATGGAATGGTTCTTCTTCTGTCCCAGGGATCGTAAGTATCCAAATGGTTCGAGAACAAATAGAGCCACTCAAGCTGGCTACTGGAAGGCTACTGGTAAAGACCGGAAAGTTGTCTGTCAATCTGCCGTGACTGGGTATAGAAAGACTCTCGTTTTCTATCGCGGACGGGCTCCTTTAGGAGACAGGACAGACTGGGTAATGCATGAGTATCGCCTCTGCGATGATCTTTCTCAAGGATCACCCAATTTTAAGGTAAACACATTTAAGTTCAATGCCTGTTGAACCTATATTTGAGTTGTTTAGAAGACTGAGAAAGCATCTGGTTACTTTATCTCTCCAGGGAGCTTTTGCTTTGTGCCGTGTTGTTAAAAAGAATGAGCAAGGTTTGAAGATGAGGGATCCACAAGGTGAGCCTAAAGCCAAAAAGGTTGGAAGTAGCTCGAGCAATGTGGATTTCACATCTAATGTAGTCTCGAACGAGCCTTCGAACATCTCATTTGGCATGTCTTCTCAAGCAAGTTACCTGTATAACAATGGGAATCAATATTCAACTCCTATTGCGTCTCCTTATCAAGTCACAACAGTGTCAGAACTTGAGCCAGCTGCTTCATTGGAAAGCAATCCTCCAAGCCATTGGATCTCACCCGAACTAATTCTTGATTCCTCAAAGGTATAGCTTAGGTGAAACGTAATTAATAGACTACATTTCTATACAACGAAGATTTTTTAATCTTTTCTATGGTTTTGTTTCAGGACTATCCACAAGTACATGAAGCTGCATCTCAATACTTTCCACAGTATGAGTATCCAAGCTCCATCAATACATGGCAGCCAGACACACACGGAGAATTCTCGCCAGGTTCATCATACTCGAATTTTACAGGAGAAATTGAGCATGCCGATGATCTCAGTCACATTGGGTTCCTGTCACCTTACTCAGAACATGGAAACTGCATGGGTTTTGGTGGGAATGATGACATGCACTATCAAGGTTATTGACCAGATCAGTTCACTAAGATATGCACGACCCTTTGAAAAAAGAAAGGAGAGATCATTGTAGCTCTTATTTCAATGCAGGATCAGAGCATTGGAACAAAGCTCCAATTTGCAGGCAAGCAAGTGGAGATGGGAGTTTGGGGGAATATGGCGGTCTTTGGTCGCAGGAAGACAACATGGTGATTGTGATCTAGGGGTGTACCTCGAGCAAAACAATCAAGAAGGGGGGTCTCCAAGACAACGCCTTTTAATGTTTGTTCTTGGGAGGGAAATAAAGAATAAATCCCCTTCCTATGACTTGTGTTTGGTTATGTTATCTTGTTTAGTAGCTAAATGTTATTTCAGTTCCTGTTTATTTAAGTAAGGCTGCACTCCCCCCCGGTGGTAATCACTTTTATAGATTTCACTAGGAGTTGGTTAATGTCAGTTTGAATTGTCTACTCTATGGCTTTAAGAAATAAAATAAGCTTCTTTCATGGAAGAAGCTTTGATGTTGTATAAGCATTCAAAATCTCCGTTCAGCCTAGCACAAATGAAATCACCCTAATTACCAACTTTTTCCGAACGCCAGTAAAAGTCAATAATAATTTCTTTCTTAAATGCAAGCACATTAAGAGTAATGATGCCCATTCTGGTCAAAATTTGATGCAAATTGTGATGAACAAGCAACTCTCTCACATGTTTGATGGAAATCCTTGAGTGCAGATGTTACTGTGGTAGAAACCTTTGAATTCGTCACCAAATATTTTCCGGATTCTTTACCTTTTCCTTCCCCTGTTTGAAAACAAACAAATAAATTTTGTAGCAGATCTGAATGGAGCATATGTGATTATGTTAGGGTGGGGTATGATGTGGAAACTTGAGATCACTTCTGCTTCAACTTTCGTATACAACAGTTGTAGTCTTTACTCTCCATAATTTGTCAGATTGCTTGGAGCTTTTGAATGCAATATTCTCTAGAGATTTAAAGCATGATCATGACATAATCCAGTCCATAAAAAAATTTGCTTTAAGAAACCCACTTTTATCTTTTGGTCGGCCTTGTATATCAAGCTGGTTGATCATTCAGTGTCAAGGTTTCTCCGTATCCAAACAAATTCTAGCTTCTTGTGTTTGTAACTCTGGACTGGACTGGACTCTAGAGAGGTCGTTTTTAGCCAGCATTAAAAGTGTCGTCTGTATGTGTGCATGTCAATGTCTTAGGTAATTAGCATGCTATCTTTCCATTCAAAATATTTAAGAAATGTTTTTTTTTATTATCTTTTATGTATATGTGACGAGACAATCTTCATTTTATGTTAAGTGAATTGGTCCTTAGGCTCCTTTGCCATGAGAGATCACCCCATAAGGCCAATCCATCAGAGCAATACTCTTGATCAAGTTTAGCCTTCTTTTCCTCTTCTTGTTATGGTGACGAGGTAACTGACACCTCTACATCAACTTTCAAAGAGCCCTAGTAATGGTATGCGGCGACAATTCTGAATCAACTTCAAGGGAAGAGCTAAAACCAAGTGCAGGTCTTGTTTACTGTTAAATCACACGCAACTAGACTTTGACCAGAAACCGAACCAATTCTGCAGTCTAAGCAATCTTTAAAAGGAATAAATGCCGAAACTTGTTGACGAATATTCGTCCATTTCCCCAATACGAAGCTCTCCATCCACATTGAACTTCCATTACTTTCAGGAATCGCCAATCACTTGTGTGGAGGGGAAATCAAAGGAATATTTCCTTCCAAAGTTGCAAAATATATCATTAACTAATGATTAATGGAATTAAGATGAGCAATGAGAACTCAAAAGGAAGTGCCAATAAGCAGATGGCAAATATATGTGTATATCCATCAACGGTAGTTTAGACTGTCCCCCCTCTCACTTTAGCAAGAATCTTGACAAAGAGACTACACTAATGCAACCTTTAAGAATGCTTTCCTAAAGGACCTATTATCCCCAAGCTCTTTACACACCACAACAACCAAAATTTATTCTCTGAAATGGATTCTGCCACCCCGCCCCACCCAATCCTTCTTCAAGAACACCTATACTTTGGCCTTTTGTTTGAGCGTGTGGTCGGCCCCTTTCCCTCACCAATCAAACACAGGATTTGGTTTTTCCTAACATTATGCTCCACTTAGGAAAACAAGTTGCAGCAGAAAAGAAGAGCACCATTTAATTTAATTAAACATGATCTATACTGTAGAAGAGTAAAGCTTTGCAGAGATTGAGAACCAATTATGTAATCAAAGAACCGATTTTATGTGACTTGGAAGAATACTCTAAAATGGTTTTTTTTTATATATATAGAGCCTTATACAGTATCTAGATACCTCAGTATAGACTTGCTATTTGAGGACTGCAGAAAACTTGGACTTCTTCTAGAGTTGCCCTGGAATCATCACCGAATATAGACTCCTTGCCGTCTCCTCTTTTAGCGTATGACAATCCCAGTCTGGACTTGGCTTGCCTCAAGTCACCAATTCCTGAATTGGTATCAGGTCCTGCAAACCCGCCCATGACAGGTGCTAGTGGAGGCCCGATTAGCAACCCATCAGCCCCAAACTGAGGTCCACCTCGAGCATAATCAAAGAGGGCTGCACCGCTGCCACCAACTTTGGGTAAGATGATGGGGTCAATTTTCTCAGTGTCTGTCCAATAGAAGAGAAATGCATCAAACGTGTCATAGTAATCATCTGTGCTTCTATAGCCTTCAGGGTTAAATGCACCAAACTTGAAGGACTTGTTTGTGTAACCTATGATCACACATGGTCCCTTGAAGTCAGAGCCATCATGGAAATTTGTCGCACTAAATCCGTCAATGGTGGCTTTGTAGCAGCACTTGAGCTCCCTACCTGTTCATAATTAATTTATCAAAAATGAGATTCTGAGAGAGAGAGAGAGAGAGAGAGAGAGGGAGAGAGAGAGATTTTACCCCTCAAGAATGTTTTGTCAACGAGAGATGTTGAGAAGGGAAGATCAACCTCGTGATACTTAGGTTGCGGTCTATCATTAGTATTTCTCTTGCCTATGTTCCAACCAAACAGGCTCTGAGGGCTTGTTTTCCTCCACACATGGCAGGCTGAGTTTGAGACACAAGCCATCTGCATGGAAGTGATCGAACAACATTCTCTGATATCCTCTAAAAAAT